>Ga0209589_1013603_pt1 | contig 10546 bp, 6 predicted proteins | sample CowpeawhiteBW_FD_187525 | JGI IMG/M metagenome (GOLD analysis project Ga0209589, IMG submission 187525) | Root nodule microbial communities of legume samples collected from California USA - Cow pea white BW (SPAdes) (version 2) | ecosystem: Host-associated > Plants > Roots > Nodule | place: USA...
GTAGATTAATTATATTTAATTATTTTCAAGTTATTTTTACTTATTTTTTATTTGTTAACTTTTAATGTTTTTATTTATTTATTTGATTTTATTTATAAGATTTAATTTCAATTTTTTTTATATTTATATATTAATTATTTAATTTTAGATTTTATATTAAATAAAATTATATACGACAATGGAAATCCGATTAACTATTTTTTATTTAAAATTCATATTTATATACCGACATTGCAATTCCGTTAGTTTAATTTTATTTATTTATTTTATATATAAATTTTAATTTTAATTTGATTAATATTATTAAGTTGGTGTTTAATTATTTTTATAATATATTTTATTAATATTTATTTATTTTTTAATTCTGAACTTGAGTTTTTATGTATTTATTTTATTATTTTTGTTTTAATTTGTTATTTTTTATTCATTTTATTACTTTATTTATTATTTTATTTCTAATATATTTTTTTAGTTAAATATTTTATAGTTACTTTTACTTTGTTAATTTTTAATTAATAATGATAAAATTTTATTTAAAATATTTGTCTTTATAATATCTAGATTAATTAAATTTAATTATTTTCAAGTTGTTTTTACTTAATTATTATTTTTTAGTTTTTAATGTTTTTATTTATTTATTTAATTTTATTTATAAGATTTAATTTCAACTTTTTTTATATTTATATATTAATTATTTAATTTTAAATTGTTTATTTTATATATAACTATATTAAATAAAATTATATGTCGACAATGGAAGTTCGGTTGGTAAACTATTTTTTATTTAAAGTTGATATTTGTATACCGGCGTTCCAATTCCGTAGTTTAGCTTTTTTATTTATTTTACATATAGGATCTAATTTCAATCTGATTAATATATTAAGTTATTTTAATTCTAATTTGGTAATATATATATATATATATATATATATATATATATTTATTTTTTATTTTTTTTTTTTTTTTTTTTTTTTTTTTTTTTTTTTTTTTTTTTAATTTTTAAAATTTTGTCATGGCTAGAACATGTGGAGCCTTCACACACTCACTTGGTACCTTTAGACAGGAAGAAGAAACACGAGTCAATTGTTTTGTACACAAGGTGTTGTTAGACGTAGACCTACAGGCTTCGAATGCCGGTATATATAGAAAACGGATTCTAAATTCCGTTAAATCACTTAACCGGACTTCAAATGCCGATTCACAAATTCAAATTCGCTTGGTACTATTCACTGGATTTCAAAAGCCGGTTAAAGATTTTACCGGGTTTCAAAATATGAAAGAACATGTGATTTCATAGTAGAGGCAGAAAGGATTTTTTTTTTTAACTTTTACCGTTGAATAGTCAAAAAGTTCATAAGGATATTATAGAAAATTTAAATTTTTTTGGAAATGCAGTAGAACTGGGTGTAGGAAGAAGCCCCTAACAAATAAATTGAAAAACGAAGATACGGGTCATGGTCCTTATCCTCTACATCTGGTACTAGAAGTGGAAAGGCTTTTTCTTCTTGCGACTCCACAATTTTAACTGCACCTCCATAATTTTCAATATCATTTGTAGTGGTGACTTTCGAATTACTTGTTCCAAAAATCTTCTGGAACATAATTTTCAGAACAGAATTTTTGGATCACATTTTATGTAACACACTTTTCAGAATATATATGATATCTTCCAAAATGAGATTTTCAGAACTGAATTTCCAAAACACGCTTTTTGGAACATAAAAGATGTGTTCTGGAATGAGCTTTTTGAAACATAATTTTTAAAATAAGCTTTCGGAAACATATATGATACCTGAATGAGCTTTAAAGAACAAACTTCTCTTCTTCCTCCTCTCAAAGACTGCAACAACAATGGAGAACAATGGTGTAGTTGGAGGAGGCAACGATAGCAGCAATGGAGAAATGGGTAGAAGCAGTAACAGAGGTGGCATGGTGCAAATAGTACCTTTTGTCTTTTTATTACTACAATGGGGGTGCAAATAGTAATAGAGGGAGGTAGTAATAATGGGAGCGCTAATAGTAATTATACGGAGGTAGTAATAATGGGGGTTTAGGAAGAAAAAAAAAAGGGAAAATTAGACAGGTGAACACGCGCGGCATAGACCTAAATAAATGTTTAGACTTATATAAAATATCATTTGCTAAAAATGTCAGTCTCTGATAATTTTAAGCGAATATAAATAATAACTTTAAGTATCAATACATTATATGAAATTTGTTATAATGTATTAAAAATTATATATTTATGTATCTTTCTTTATTGAGCATGGCGATATACATATATATAGTCAAACCTAAAAGATTGTTAAAAAATTAAATTATATATATTCTCAAATAATGTTATGAGTTTTTTAATATTTCATTATATATATATATATATATATATATATATATATATATATATATATATATATAAACTAAACAAATTATGCCATTTTATAATAAAAAATTACAATATAAATCTATTATTTTGTTTCAATGGTTATAAGTAAAATTATTTGTTCATTAATTAATTAACTCCAAACATATAATATCACTTTTTATTAACGTGAAAATGTTTAAATATTTCAAACACAAGTTTTCCATTAATTTTGCATATTTATTTAAAAAAATACACGTTGAGATTGCAATGAAACATGTCAACAGATGAACATCATTTGACTGCAAGGCAAAAAGAGGTGGCAATGGAATACAGCAGGCTTCACTGATACCTAAGCCAAAGCTCAACTAAGTAAGATTTGTTTCCCCTTTCGGAAAGAAACTTAGTGTTTTTTTTTTTTCTCTAACAACATCAAAGTCTAATTGGTTCTTGCAAGACAATGCATAAATTAAGTCTCAAAGCCTTCAACACATGTTGTATAAACTATGTATGAAGCACTAAATTACAACATTTATCATAGAACAAAATTTGCAGCTTGAAGTGATTGAGCCTCTATACCACATCCAGCTAGAGCAAAGAATACACACTTCTAAACTCCATATGAAAAATATTTTACTCATCTGCACCCAAGTCAGCATCACTATCAGGATAAACCTCAGGAATAGTTTCACTGCTCCTTGGTTTCTGTTCTCTTTTATTCCTCTCAGCCTCTTTCTCCCGCTCCACAATTCGAGCCTTAGCTTGTTCAAGTCTTGAGCTGACAGAATCCCAAGATACAAGCTTATCCATGAACACTGATATATAATCAGGGCGCTGGTTCTACAAAGATAACAAAGCAGTCAAAGACTACTGAGAAGAATTATCAGAGATAGTAATCACAGTGTAATTCTCTGAACTCAAATCTCACCTGAAAATCAATGTAGTAAGCATGCTGAATAAAAGTGAAATATTATCACAAAGTCAGCAAACTTTTTACCAAAGAAATGAAATGATAGTTTTAATGTACTAAAATCCAGTAAAACAAAGTAAACTAGATTAGTACCTCCCAGACATCAATGGTAAGGAGTGGCTGCAAGAAATAAAACATTGAATCTTGTCAGACATTTTAACCATGATGCTGAGACCTTACCTTAGCATTCATGTTTTAAAGTATAAAATGAATTTTGGATGTTATAGGTAATCCTTATAACTTACATGATAGTAGTTCCAAACAAGAGGGTTCACAGCATTGGGAGTCTTCACCACAACCAGTTTCTTGTCCTCGTCAGATGGAAGAGGATTCACAGCATTTCCCACGTCAATTTTGCTTTCTTTATCTATATATGAAAGGGAAAAGAAGGGTATGAAAAGGAAAATTATCAGATATACCAAGAAAATTAAAAATGAATGCCAGAAATCAGAAGGGTATTTACTCACAGGCAAGCCATGCCCATCCTGAGCCAAATTGTGTTGAAGCAGCAGTCTTGAACTCGTCAAGGAAATTTTCAAATGAACCAAAGTCTCTTTTAATCAGCTTTAGAAGATCCCCAGATGGCTTTCCACCACCGCCGGGTTTCATCGACTCCCAGAAGAAGTCATGGTTCCATGCCTGCAAAAAGTTGAACATGATTGCTATGCAATGGTTTAGAAAAATAGACAAGAATTTATGATTACAAGAATGCATGCCTGTGCTGCATTGTTGAAAGCCGGAAGAAAGTCACCCTTATTATACGAAATAACTACAACATTCTCCAGTGACTTCTCTTCTAGATCCGTTCCATCGATTTGCCTGTTCAGATTATCTACATAAGTCCTGTGATGTTTCCCCCAGTGATATTCGAGTGTCTCCTGACTCATAATAGGCTCCAAAGCATTCTGAGAGTTTTCATTGTGACAGTATTCGTAAAAACATGTAATATCAGTTCAGCATAAACTTAAGAATCTGCACAAGTACAAGACATATGGTAGGTCATTGCAAAAACTACATGAAACTCTTGTGGTACTGTTCAATCAGTTCAGTGTAACTGATGTGGTGCACAGAAAGAAACTAAATGGCTAGTTATAATAAACTGAAGTCTGTCCAATAGAGTGATGGTGATTATAATAATTCACGTCCATGCGATATTAACTTCAAGAAAAAGATAAAGCCAGACCAAATCTAATTTTATGGCAATTGCTATGTTTCATTTGAAGCACTGTTCCCTTTAAAAGTTTGCCAGCTTGAAGGAAGAGTTTGCCAATCATAAACCATACACCAAAATCTCATTTCCAAGGTGAATTTCAAGTCCTCTTGCAATTGGGTCCAACACGGTTAATTCTAATAAGTAATAAATGGAGTAATGGACAAACTTTGGATCTTACCAGTGGATATGGTGGTGGCTTCAGCTCAAACTTTGCAGTGATTTTAATACGTCCAGCTTTCCTTATACATCTACTCTGCAGCATTGAACATATTTTCATAAAATTAAAGGCCAATAAAACAATATTCATTTTACATTTTGTTTCTTTAAGGAGATGAAAGAGTGAGAGGTTAAATAGGCAAATTTTTAAACAGGACATGCTTTTCCAGTCAGAAAATTTAAGTGAAAAGTCCAACATGATCAGACAAACACCCCAAATCATAAAATGTAGTAGTAATCCATAAAGAGGTTGTATTTGCCATAAAGTTTGAGCATTTATTGCTGAATTGAAGGTCAGTTTCTGTTTACCTATTTCATTCACTTCTTTTCCATAACTCAGTTTTCTAATAGATCAATTTACACATTTCAGACGATTTTGCCTCAATAGGCCTGGAAGTTTTCACTTTATTTATAGACTCTTTCTGGTCTCTAGATTTGAAGTGTTCTTCTCACAACATAATAAAAATATGACACAAAAGGATACTAAGCAACAGGTGATAAAAGATTTGAGTTTCGCATAAACAGATTTATGCAAGGGATTCCAGAGACCCGGTAAACCACACTTAGTGACAGTAAGAAACCAACATCTAGCATCAGACATTTCACATTTTCCTACATTCGAAGATTGAAATGAATATGTATTTAAGAATGTTTGAGAGCTCCTAATATACATTCTGCAATACAACGATTAACAAATGCTATTACCACTGGGAAAAAAGCCCAAAATCCTCTTTCAAATGCTAAAACTAAATATATTATGCAGTACAGGTTTAAGAAACTAAGAGAATGTCATTGTAATGAACATGTTCTTCCTAGTTCCTAAAGCATCCCACAGTACAATATATATATATATATATATATATATATATATGAGAAATAACACACTCTCCGTCACACTCGTAATTTTATAGTTTTCAATAAATTTTAATCAATAGCAGAATGTATAAAGTGTTGTACATCTTGAGTATTCCAAAATTTTGAATATTCCAAAAGGCAACAAACACTATATTGCTTAGTATTCTCACTTTCAAAGAGTTTATATACAAGACTCTCCACATACTTTCAAAGTGGATAATAAACATACGGATTCCATTGGTAAATACAGCAAGCAACAGCAAAAGACACATGATAATAAAAAATCAACCACTACTATTCCTTTTCTATTAAAAAAAAAAAAACAGATAAATAAGTGTTTGATCCTTCTTGAATTTAAAATTTTGAGTTCTAGTCCCTCTGAAATTTTTTGTCAATTGTCAATCCATTTTTATTGCTCATAATCAGTACCACCAGACAAAAATGGGAACAAAAGGCTAAACTTTAAATAACCATGAGCAATAAAAATATGAGGAACTGAAGATAGGGAACAAGTTCTAGAGAACTAAAAGTAAAAATCTGAACTGAATGGGAAAACAAAAACTTATTTATCACAAAAAAAAAAATCTTGAAATGGTAGAATTGTGCGTTGGAAATGGAAATGGGTGACTGGTTCGAAAGCAAACCTCTTTCTTCGACAATTTGAAGGTACCCAGAGAGAACCCTGCTAGTCAAAGGAGAAACCCATGTCAGAGAGAAAGAGGAGAGAGAGAAGAGAGAGATAGGTGGAACCTTGAGTTTGGCGAGGAAGAAAAGCCGAAGATGATAAAAGAGTAGAAGCAGCAGTGGAAGGGGAGGAAAGGCAATTCATCTCTTCTGCTTCTCACTGAAATGTTTCAAAATATTTTGACTCTCCTAATCTTCTTGTCTGTAACACCACTATACAGTATAAGACCAGATACTATGGAATTCAAAACATGGTACAAACCTCGTTTCTACTTTTCTTATACCTCAGTTTTACCTCCTTATTCAAAATCACTTTTCTACATAGTTATCAATATTTCATTTTTTTTTTTTTTTACTTTAATCTCACGCTGAAGCTTTTTTTTCACTGTTTTCACTGGATATTCTTCTAAAGAAAAGAGATAAGGAGGGTAAAATAAAAAGAGAAATATAATAGAAAAAATTATAGGTTTATGATTTCAAGTTTCTGAAATTTAAATAATTCTGATTTTGGTATTTAAATTAAGGGATTAAAAGGAATTTTGTATTTCTTAATATAAGTTATTTTTTTAAGGAAATTATTTCTCTTTCATTTCAATTCAAATTGTGAGAAAAGAATTTTTATTGAGTCAGACCTTACCCTTTCTTAAATATTTAATCTTTTTATCTTTTCTATTTTTTATCACTTTATTTTTACCCAAACAAAGGATAAGTATAATTAGAAATAGAAAGGAAAATATTATACAATAAGAAGTAAAATTATATTATATATATTACTTAAGTTGCAACTATAAATTGTACAAACATACGCCATTGTTAAAAAATTGGTTATTATAGTTGATACTGAGGAACGGATGAATTGGCTTAAAATAATAATGAAATTATTTGCGTGGCTATTCCCTTAGGGGATTGTGAATTTGTTTCATCACAAATTTACTTATTTATCTCTCTAAACATTAGATAATGAATCTTGTTAGATTTTAACATTAAGATCAAACTTCCAAAGACTGGTTTGTTTTTATTTCTCCGCCAATTATGTGTTACACTGTTTGTTACGTGTTAACTTTGCGTCTTCGAACAAGTGTGTGAAAAAGACTTCGAACTAGTAACAACAATATTTAATATTTAAACTATTGATTCAATAAATCCATTGAAAACTGTTCAAGAGTGAGTGTGTCCCCGCTATGTAATTTGATTTGCTCCATAAATGTGATTCCCAATCAAATGTAAATGAAATTGATCTTTGCTCCAATAACTGCTCAGATTTGATCAAGTAATTAAATTACCCACGCCAACTTATTATTTAAGATATATTTCGCAGATTCCATGTCCAAATTGCAAATCTTTTTCACACAGATTAATAGGGTCATAAATCGTTATGTTCAATCTTTAGTTGAACCCTGCAAGTTTTGTTATGCATGTGAGTTATGTAAATGGCTAGCTTAGAATATAGTTTTTGGATCCTGAAAGTAATTATTCTTACCAAACAAGAAAAGATGTGACACTACAGACATGAAGAGTAAAGAATTAATAGATTTAATCAAATAACACAAATTAGTGGTAATTCTATTTTGAAGAAAATCTCATGGTAAATTGTTTTATGGTGCTCATGAGGGCTTTATGCCCAAACCCTTTTCTTTGGGGCAAGATCTGATGTCTTTATTTCATCTATCTTTGCAGCAACAATAAAATCATTCATACTTAAACCTCCTGCAAAATTTTGAACCATTTCAATATCATGTTACAAGATGAGAATACATGGATGTCAGAACAACATCTCTTGATCATTAACAACAATAATATGAACAACCTCAGCAATATCATTGTATAAAAAAAGATGCATAATTATCAAGATTAGAATTTCGCAGTCATATAACTACTTACAATGATCAATATTTATTGTTCTCATTTAAGTGACTCCCATAAATGAGGTATATATAATGAGCAACTCATATATACACACATTGGTACCTACTAGATGATGTTCCCTGTGGGGTTTTTGCGTTCTCTACCAGGAACTTGCAACTAGTAACTAAAACAAGTGCTAAATAGAATGAAAGAAACTGATGATATAGGGATTTTGATGAAATGCAACTAAAATGAAAATATTCTATTGTATTGAATGTGATGAACAAGAAGAAGGGTGGTTCAAATTTATTGCTTACCAATGGAAGCAGTCCATAGTTCTGCCCTCACTTGATTTGGTTGTTCCAAGTAGATATTAGGGAAATGGCCTGTAGCCTCAACAACCTTAGAGATCCTGTTAATGAGTTCAACCCCACTTTTAAAATCTCTCAATTTCCACAAGCACTGAAGTTTATGTTTACCTTCCTCATTCACAAGTCTCCAACCCACAACCTACAAAAATGAAGAGAAAATAAGTCCTGGGAAGGTGGAAAAAGTAAAAAGAACCATCACACAGCTATCCATTTTTCTGTAAAACAGAAGTTTATAACAGGTAACTATGTACTGCTTCAACATTATGCATAATTCCAATGCACAGTTATCATTGGACTGTACTAACTTGTGTTGACTCAATCAAAAGTTTTCAAAATGTGCAGAACCAGATTACATAAGATGCTTCTCTGTACAGAACCAGATTACATATGATGCTTCTGAGAACAGAAACCAAACTAAAAACTCCATATTTTCAGAGTCTAAAAAAATGTGAACCATCCCAAACATACAATAGAATCAATCAACGACAATTTAGCATCATTTGATTCATTTAATTCATATTCATAATAAACAACAATGTCATCCGAAACCAAAAGTCAATCAATCATCTTGTTTCAACTATAAAGACTAAACGGATAACCAATCATCTCTTTCATATGACGATAAGTAGAGTGTAGACACACCAACATAACTTGAGTCTGTTTGGATAAATTTTATGTAAAAATAAAATAAGTTTATTATTTTAAAACTAAATTCAGTTTATGCATATGTATTAATCAACCGTTCCCATATCAATCTTACACAACCTAGTTTTTTTATTTAATATCTAAAGTGTATTTTGACATGTTTCTCTACAAAAACAGTGAGAAAGAAAGAAAAATAGTTTATCTACAACTTAAAGATAATTTATGCCTTAAATCATTTTTATCTAATTTTTCCGCAAAAAAATTCTTCCAATACAATAGTTGGTATCACAATTGAGAAAAAAATTGTAGTTGTTACCTTTCTGATGAGCATCTGAGCGTCCTGTTCTGAGATGGGGGGTTGCAAAGGGGAAATGGGAGCACAATCCTGCTGCGCGAGAGAGAGAGCAGAGATATTGGGGATGAGGATTTTGTGTTCGGTGTTGCCGTATCCCAGCACCTTATCTCCGAACGAGCTCTCCAATTCCGCCGGAAAAGGGTCCCTCGCACCGAAGTCCCCCAGGAACTGGTTCGCGTCGATGGCGCGCGTCACCACCAGCGACGCCGCCCCGTTTCCGCCGCCGCTCAGCGACGGGACGCGCGTGGGCCACGTCATAACCTTCGGGTGCATCCCAAGAAACGCATGGTTAAAGTTTAGATTAAGGTTAAGGTTAAGGTTACATGCGGTGGCCATCTAAAACAACAACACAGTGTGTGATGTTTGGTAGAGAAGGAACTGAATTGCAGAAAAGGTGTGCTTGTGAGGTGTGAGTGTGTGGCGTTTGAAGAACTGCAATATATTATATTATCTAGTGGTGGAGGGAACTCTAAAGCCATTTTTTCTCTTCCTTTTATTTTTAAATTAAAGAATTCTTGTTCACTTATATGGTTGGTTCGGATCAAATTTTCATCGTTAAAATAATATTTAATTTCTATTTTCCTTCAATTTTATTATTTTAGTTTTAATATTATTTCTTTAAATTAGATTTTAATTTTCTTAATTTTTTTATTTATTTTTTTAAAATTGTTAATAATTAAGGATAATGAATAGGGATGGCAACGGGGCGGGGCGGGGACGGGTTTCGCTATCTCATACCCATCTCCGTATAAAAAATTCATCACATCCCCATACCCAAATCCAACGGGTATCAAACTTTTTTCCCATCCCCATCCCCACCGGGTAACGAGTATAATCTCGTATTCATACCTGTACCCGTATTCTAACTACTTCAATATTAATTTTTATAAAAGAAAAAAAATTACGCTAAAGAAAACATAATATTATGAAATATTCAATATTAGGAGGATTTTCTTCGATGCCAAATACCTTAAAATAAATTATAATTGTTTACATTTTATATTAGAATACCAAATAAAATTTCATGTGAACC
>Ga0209589_1013613_pt1 | contig 10540 bp, 9 predicted proteins | sample CowpeawhiteBW_FD_187525 | JGI IMG/M metagenome (GOLD analysis project Ga0209589, IMG submission 187525) | Root nodule microbial communities of legume samples collected from California USA - Cow pea white BW (SPAdes) (version 2) | ecosystem: Host-associated > Plants > Roots > Nodule | place: USA...
TTTTTATATTTATATATATATATATATATATATATATATATATATATATATATATATATTATAAATATATTTGAAAATTTTAAATTGTAGGTAGTATATTTTAGGAATTGATGAAAATTGAATTGTGTATCTTTTTATTTATTTTATAAAGCATAACATTTAATAATAGATAATAAAACATAAAATTAAATATAATAAAGAATAAAAATATTTAGGTTTCATTTATCTTTTAGTCTCTGTTTTTGTCCAAAAGTTGACACTAGGATTATGTTAATTACACCAACAAAGCAAATTATCCATACTAAGAGTTTTTCAAGAAATTTAACAAAATTTATTGTAAAAAAGCAAATTGCATCCGTTTCTCAAAAATCGGGACCAAATTGAGCAAATAAATGAAGGGGACCAACTTAACATTTTTAAACGAAAAGATGAATCAAAAGAGTAATTAAACCAAATATTTATTAAGATAGTTTTTATTTTCCTTCTCATTGTTTTTTTTAGTTTTTCACAAATTATAATCATTTCTCACTCTCATATCTTTTCTTGTTTTTGAAGACACAAATTCATTATTTTTGCTCTCATTTCTCATTTATCATATTCCTTTCTTGTCTCTTGTCTCGATAATGAAGACATTACTTTTTATCTCATGAGTTTTTTGTATATTCATTTTTTTATGAATATAGAAGAAAAATAAATAATGTATTATGTGTCTTTTCATAACCAATTCTTAGTTGTGACTTGACTATAATATTTTTTTATAGTTATGTGTCTCAATTTTTTATTGGATTATAATAAATTATTTTTTAATAATATTTACAAAGAAGGTATATTGATAAAGAATAAAAGAATAAATTCATTTTTTAAAAGTAATAAAAAAGAAAGTATTGATGAAAACAAATTAGACCTTACTTTTTCACATATTTTTAAATATTATACTATAGGACAAATTGTTAAGTTAGAGAAGCCATTTTTTAAAGCATTATACTAATGATCGAATCTAATAATCTCAAAATTATATTACTTTGGCCCCTCCAATTCTTTTGGTCAAGATCTGGTGGCACACCAAATCAAAATATCATTGTTATTGTTTACAATGATTCATGTATCATTCATTTTGATCCAATAACTTGTGATTCATTTTTGAGGTATTAATTCCCAAAGTATTGTATTGATTTAGTTATTTTGGCATTTTCATATACCAATATTCATCATTTAAAGCATATTTAACAAACTTTGTGAAGGCTTTTCCATTTGAATATGTGAAGGCTCCTTTGTCAAATTTGCACCTACATCAAGTATTTCTACAAATTTTTTTATTGACTATTAAGGCTTATCCTTATGGTCCAACCATTCATAGAAAATAACATATATTGAGTCTCTAACAATCAAGGTTCTTTCATGAAACACCGTACATGCCTTGGTAGGCAATGAGTAGTCTAAGAAGATGTTATCAAGCTTGCTAATATTACTCTTTCTATTGTTTAAAATAAAACATTTGCATCCAAAAATGATAAATATTTGGTTTACTTCCTTTAAAAAGCTCATATAGTGTTAATTTCATTGTAGGTCTTATCAAAACTATGTTAAGAACATAAGAAGTTATGCTTATAACATCAGTCTAAAAATATTTAGTTAGGAAAGTTTCATTTAACATAGTTCTTGCAAAGTCCTCTCAGGATCTATTATTTCTTTTTGCAACATCATTTTATTAAGGTTCTCTAGGTTTAGAAAAATATATGAAATGAAAAATTATTCACAAAAGTTTTCAAATTATTACATTTTGAAATTAACCACCATAGTTCTAGGAGCAAATACTACATAATGAAATTTCAAAATATTTAGTCACAAACATATGCTATACACATAATATTCAAATCACAATTAGAGTATATTGACGTCCTCCTTTGAGATACATCAATGTACTACATACAAACATGATGATGCTAATATGAGTATAATGTTAATGACAATTAAAACATATACCAATTAGAATCACATAATACTTTTGGATATATAAATAAAACTAATTATGCAGCTAAAATTGTCTACAATTATATTCATTAATTATAAATACAAATACAAATAATCAACCTTTGAAACATAATATTGGGTCTTTTGAAAGAAGATCACTGGAGAGATACAATACTAATGAGATATGAGTCTAACTCACGTATAAGGGATTGACATCCCTAATTAATCCAAAACTTTAAGGCAATAAGTTTATGGTCTTCATTTTATATGGTGTTCAAATTTCTTATTTTTTCCACAATGTAGAACTTAGACTCACACTTAGCTTCCAAACACATAATATCTCATGATAATGAATTTTAATCCACTCATAAACCAATAAACATACCGTTATGAGTAATTGACATAAATCATCATTAATTTAGAATTAAAAATACATTAAAATGCAACAACTTTGGTGCGTCGCAAATTTATCATACATCTAATTTAAAATAAATATAATAGTTGCACGTGTTATTAATCATATATAACACTTTCCCTTTCTTGTTGTAGGTGAAACAATTCACATATTTATCTTTCTCTTGTTATAGAAAAAGAAGAAGAAAAGCTAACAATTTCAACATAAAAGGAATCATATATATATATATATATATATATATATATATATATATATATATATATAATCAACTTGAAGCAAAAACATAACATTTTTATGCGTACAAATGAAAAAACAACCATAATATAAGATCAAATAAGATTGCACTAAAAAACTTTCAAATCATAATATAGGAAGAAACAAAACTTTCAAATCATAATATAGGAAGAAACAAATGATTTTTCATATTCACAATACACAACAGTCTCAGATTAAAAATTCAAACTTCATAATTAGAATTTCTAAATTTGAGAGAAAAATATATGGAGAGAGTCACATTTCAAAGTCATACTCTATAGCAACTATGATGATCTTCTAATAGTTATTATTGTTAAACTATTCATTAGTCCAATTAACGATGATTTATCTTTTATTATTAATTTATTTACCTATTCATCCCATTAATTAATAAGTCGAGAGATAAAATTTTACACTTTTTTTCTCAATACAATGGTTTGTCCATAACGTGAATAGATAGATAAAATATTTTGTTGAACGTTAATTCATTGTTATACACTAGTATTGTAAATACAAAATGCAATGTGTATTTGCAATTTTGTTGTTGTTGAACTCAAATTTTAAAATTATATGTTAGTGGAGAAGATAAACCTCATGATCTCTTTCATCATTCTTTTAAAATTTTAGCATTGAAGCAATCTTATAACTCCGGATGATTTAGCGAGTAATTAAATCCTGGCAGCTTGTGTGTGTGTTGGTTGTATAGGGATCGGTGCTAGATAAACAGATGTAGATATCCAGAATTGTGTTTGTGCGTTAGTGTGTGGTGGGTCAAAGAAACAGAGTTAGCCGACAGCAAGAATCGTGGTGAGAAAAAAAGTTGAGTTGTGGGTACGAGCCTCTGCAGCTGCCCCTCGTGCGGCCATCTTCTCTTTTACTGCCTCACGTCAAAATCAGCATCACACTCACTGTTTTTCCCAACCATTTTCGTCCTTTCCCTGCGCCTCCACCACTCCATTTCCATCTAGATTCCAAACAATTTTGGGTCCTTCTTTGCCAATGCAATGGGTCATTCCATATATGTTTTCATGCTTCTCATCACCCATACTTCACGTGTAATTTCCAGTGTACTATCTATGGTTGTTAGAAGAGATGGTAGGGGCTCGGATATTCGGCCAAAATCTCCGACTCTTTATATTAGCATATGCATATACACGCATCACACAAAATGTTCATCTCATACCATTTCCTTACAACTATCAAACACTTTAATAAGAGTATTTAAGCGGGTGCAATTTAAATGTACGCAAAAATTACATAGACTATAAATAAGATATATTTATAATATTTAAGTGAGTATTACATAGACTAGAAATAAGATATATTTATAATATTTAACTGAGTGTAAAACTCATATTATAAAATTAAATTACACTTAAAATTTATTTCTTAAGATAATATTAAAATTAAAATAATATTAAAGTCATTTGAAATTTATCTTAAAACGATTTGTTTGTTGGACCTATTGAGCCATCGATATTTCCCTCTATCAATATTATTTTAGATGATGGTGACAGTGTCCTCTAAATAGGGAAAACAAATAATATTTGTGTCCATGGATATTTGTTGGAAAAAATTTGTTACGAATAGTTGATACCTATGAGTATTTTAATACTCGCTTATAAACAGGCCGGGTGTAGGTATCGTATTATTTATACTCGCGAATATTCGTTACCTGTTAAAAATAAAAATAAAATAATTTTAAATTCATATGTCATGTCTAAGTTAGATTTTCCACTTTTGTTTAATTGAATAACTCTAACCTAGGTTAATTAGGTTAATTGCAACCTCATTCCAAAAAATAGTTGCTTGCTTTTCATCTCATTTTAACGCCTCATTCGGAAAAATGATTTAATCCCAAAGTTATTCACCTTCCTATTCAAACTATTGGTGATTAGGTTCACACGCTTTATGTGACTCTATTGCTTCATTGTGTTGTTGCTTCACGTTTAAAAGGTAAATTTTTTTCTTGCTTCACTGCATTGCTTGCTTCACACCAAATCCAAATTAAAAAACAAGAAACAAATATTGCATGAATGAATAGAAAAGTGGGGTTTGCAGTTAGTCAAATCATGGAATGAATGAATGAGTATGGTAAATATTGTATGTATATAATATGATGTATGGTTCATGTATTATTTTATTAGTTTTTAAAGAAAAATTATGTTGTTTATGTTTCAGTGACATTGAATAAAATCATATATTATTTTATTAGTTTTCATAAAAGTTTAGTTCCATGTTACTATATAATACAATTTTTCATGTATTGAGTGCTTTCTATGGGATTACACCACCAATCCAATTTCTATTGATATTTCTTTGTCTTTCTTTTCTGAAAATTCATGAAAATATTAAAAAAAAAAGATGCAGTTTCTTAATTGCTTTGTCTCCAATTTTGCCTAAAAAAAAGATGTGATTTTTAATTGTTTTGTCTCTCAGTTGTAGGATTTTCGAATTATACCCAACCCCACTCTCAATTGTGACCAACATTAATATCCATTCAAGAAACCTTTACTCTTATTCCTATGGATGATCGACAAGAACAAGAACAATTTGAAGAACCAAATATGGGTGAATCAAATCTGAAGGAGCAAAATGATGTTCCTATAAATTGAACTCCAGGTGAAACAAAAGCTCAACTCCAACTGTGAATTCAAAGAAGTTAATTTCAGATGTTTGAAATGATTTTAAGAGACCAAAAATAGATGGAAATTGGAAAGTTATGTGCAATTATTGTGAGAAAAGGCTTTTGGGTGATGGAAGACAAGGTACATCACATTTGCAAAATCATTTCAAGACTTGTAAGCTTCGAACAACACGAGACATCAACAAGCCTTTTTAAATACTCAGAAAGTAGAGAATGAAACCATGGTTGTTGGGAATTATGTGTTTAACCAACAAATAACTAGGCATGAACTTTGAAAGATGATAATTTTACATGAGTATCCAATGTCAATGGTTGATCACATTGGTTTAAAGAGTTTTTCTGCTGCTTTACAACCTTTATTCAAGGTGGTTTCTCAAAACTCTATAAAAAATGATATTAGGAAGGAGTATAATGAAGAAAAAGAGAAAATGAAGTTACTAGTAATCAAAATAGAGAATACATGACTGTAACAACTCACTTTATTGATGATTTGTGGATGCTACAAAGTCAACTTGTGAGATAATAACATTATACCACGATTTTTACATTAACTTTGTTTTCTTACTTCATTATTAAAATTTAGTCTTTCAAATTAAGTTTATGTTTGTGCCTGCTGCTCTTACTAGTCAAGTTCTTGCTGAAGTGTTTGTTCAATGTTTAATGGATTGGAATCTAGATAGAAAGGTTTCTACTTTGACAGTTGATATCTACAGCTCAAATGATTATATGATGAATGCATTTTAGATAAGATTTCACCTAGGTCTCTTATCTTGGGTGGCCAATTATTTCACATGCGATATTATGGACATATATTGAATTTAAGTGTGAAAGACGATTTGTCCATAATTGGTAATGTCATTGAAAAGGTTAGAGTAAGTGCTAATTATTGGACAACAACACCTAAAAGAGAAGAGAAATTTATAAAGACGTGCTCAAATGAGTATTCCATTTAGTAGAAAATTGGTTCTTGATTGCAAAACTAGTTTGAATTCTACATTTTTAATGCTTCAAGTAGTCATAAAATACAAAAATATATTTGATCGACTGTCAAACCGAGAGAGTCAATATAAAGCTTTGCCTAGTGCACATGATTGGCAAATGGCAAATGAAATCTGTCAAAAGTATAAAATATTTTATGATGTCACACTCTTGTTCTTTGGTACTTCATATCCAACTGCTAATATTTTCTATTCAAAGGTATGCAAAATTAAGTTGGCTTTGATAGAATGACTTGACTCTCTAATTTCTATTATTCATCAAATAGTTGCATCTATGCTTTTAAAATTTAACAAGTATTAGGGTTGGATCAGTGAGATGATGACTATAAGTATTGTGTTAGACCCCAAGTACAAATTGATTTGTTGGATTATTTCTTCCCTAAGATATATGGAGAGGAATCTGATTGTGATATTGAAAAAGTGAAGACTCTTTGTAAGGACTTGGTAAGAAGTTAGTTTCTTCATGTAAAAATCCAAACATATTCGTGTAAAAATCCAAACATAAATGTAGGCCAAAGTCTTGATGGAAGAATAGATGCTTGGAGGAGAGATTTTGCAAAACATCAAATTGCAAAGAAAACCCAACCATCAAATTATAAGTTAGAACTTGATTATGACTTGGAGGAACCAACACTACTTGATTCAAATGAAGAATTTGAAATTTTAGTTTGGTGGAAGGCTAATGGGTTAAAATATCCAATCTTGCAAATGATTGCAAGAGATTTCCTAGCCATTCCTATCTCAACGGTTGCTTCTGAGTCTTCTTTCAGTACCGTTGGTCGATTTCTCACTCCACATCACTATAGATTACACCCAGACACTTTAGAAGCATTGATGTATGTTCAAGATTGGTTATGGACTGACATAGAACGTAATTAAATTAACATTTCAAATTACATATTTATGTATATTCATATTAATTGTTATGATGAATGAATTGATTTTCCTTTTTGTGTTCTTTCAAATTGAAAGTGGACAAGATGAAACATAATACAATACTAGAGGAGATTGATGATGATGTTAGTAATTTTTTTTAATATTTCATTCTAATTTTGCTATTAGTGTCACTGTTAGGGATGTATTGATTACTTTATTTGTGTGTTATTTGTTTCAGTAATTAAGTTGTCAAGATGAAGACAATGAGGATAAATCTTAGAGTATTGTTTTTATAAGAATTGTTTTATAAATTACTTCTATTTGAATTTGAATGTATGTTTTAAGTACTATTAATTGGGATTTATCGGCAGGTAGTGGGTAGGCACTATTTATGCCCAACCCGATCAGTTTCCATCCCTAACACTAACTTTATAAATCTGTGGATTTAACCCTTTATACCAAATTTTATTAAGTTTATTGATGTTTCAAACATGTTTCGTGATAGCATTGAAGTTGATTACACTGTTTGACACATTTTTGCTTCAATGTTAGCTGAGAAACGCATTTGAAACGTCAAATAAACTTAACAAAATTTGGTTAAAAGGACTAAATCCATGTATTTCTAAGGATGAGGGACTAAATTGGTCTAAAGTTTCAAAGAATGATTAATTCCAATTTTCACAATTAAGGGATAAAAGATATTTAACCCATAAATAAATTACTAAGGATAAAACATAATCTGGTAAATATCTACAATAATGGTGACTAAGGGTAGCAAAATTGATTGCCCAGCCTGCCATCCTGACATAATTTAGGCAGTTCAAGTCAATTTTGTAAACCTGGCCCACCTACCCCCCATCAGGACACAGGCAAGGCGGGATGGGCCAACTCACCAACCTATGTTTCCATATCTTGCCGAATATTGTTCTTCTAGACTTTATAGCTTCTACAGAAATGGCCTAGATTATTGGTATGAGTAAAATTAATTAGACTTTGTTTATACCTTCTTGTAGAGGAATGGTCACATGTTTAATACCCAAATATATTAATAGTTATAATAACAAAGAAGCACATGCTTCTGGAGTTTCAATTTTTGTCTCATTTAAATGTTTTCAAAAACATAAATTAAAACAAAACAACCATGACTGCACCTTCAACTACCACCAGCAACCACATAAATCATAATCCTTTCTTCTCTTCCTTGTCCCCAAATTAGTTGTTTTGTTCCCTTTAACCTTGTGCTTCCTCTAAATCTTTCATTCTATGTTTCATTCTTTCAATTTGTTTCTCTTTCTCGCCAACCTTCTCTCTCATTTCCTCCTCCACGCAAACTCTGTTGCACTACACCTTACTCTCTCACACTTCCAGAACATCAATCATCCGCTCCAGATCACATATTTTCATCTCGCTCTTTATGTTCATCTGCTTTAGAGTCTTTGTCTCCCTCTTCAAAAATAGCAACATTCTCTCTCGATCCTCTAACACGCTGCTCAGCATCATTGCCTCAGATCCGACCTCCTCAACGACATTCATCCCTAACTCCAGTTCCTCTTCTTCTCGCCATAATGACTTGATCTCTATCTTCAAATTTTGAATCATTTACTTCTTCGACTCATTATTTAAATACATTATATAAAATAAAATGAAAAAACTGGCAGGCCAGCACGCCACCTTGCCAGTAACGAGACAAGTCACACTTTTCAACCTATTTTCCCTAGTTAGGTTTGCCCGACCCAAGCCAATTTTAACGAGCTAGCCTGCCCTTCGGGCCAAAATAGGCCAGATTGGTCTGCCTTTCCACTCATAGCGGTGACCCAAATTGTTACATTCATCACTAGATTTGCCATTTATCCTATTTGTGGTGGTCACATGTTTGAATTGTACCCACAATTTGTCACCTCTATTTTACATTTGAATAACCTGATTATATTTCCCCCTCTTTTTTTGACAGTTACGAAACAATAAAATAAAAACAATCGTCCCAAAACTACCCATGACATATTTGTTATGCCTACTCAACCTTTGTTTTGTCGCAATTACCATAGCCCTTTGATTAAAGATATTTATATTGCTGCTATTACATAATGATATGGAGAATGAAAAATCATATGTATAAATCTAGATTTTGCCACTCACTTGATACATTAAATTATCAAGTAATGATTCCAAAAGGTCTATGCATAATTATATGATTGACTTTTCTATTTTCAAGGTTTTTGGCATTTAAATCAGACTTGTGATGGAAATTAGACAATAGGAAAATAATCTCTTTAAGAGAAAGCACATTCACAAAATAAGAGCATAAATATAAATAAAAATACACAAGAAATTTAATATGCTTTAACACCTCACAACTTACATGCAAAAATACTCAATTAAAAATATTATTACTCAACATTAATTATTTTTGGCAAAAAACTGCAAAATTCATACAATTTTTTTACACAAAAGTGTAAATCCTTCTCATATAATTTTTTGTAAACAAAATTACAACTATGACACACAACTACCTAAGTCTCTCGTACACTTAATAGATCTATTGAGTTGTGGTGATCCTTCTCAAATCAACTTTTCATTTTTATAATAACTTTCTTATGTTCCTCTATCAATTTGAAGTGAGGTAGGAATACATTGCAATTTGAAGAGAAAGAAGGGGAGAAAATGGAGAGAATGCATATTATTGGTGTTTCCTCAATGGCATAATTTTTATGATCTACGTTTGTGTCTCGGGTATCATGTTGCTCTCCATTATTATTATACAGCATTCATGACATGATATGATGTGCTTTTTACCAATTATTGTGCCACTAGTGCTTCATATGATTGCCAACAAAACTGGTCCTTCTTCATTCACTAAAATAAAATTGTCTTTGGTTTATATTTATAATAATTGAGAAGGTACTTGTGCTTATGTGATTTGATATTTGCATATGCAAGCGTGCAACCATTATTTTTGTGGTCTCATATTGGAGTCTTTCAATGTGCCACTTTCCAGGGGGCAAGCTTTGCATATTTATAGATGAAGTTTTGATATGTGGGGCTCTTTTGCTCAACAATATCTTTCCATTGATGTGGCTAATTGTTGGCATGATTAAGTTTTTCCATGTCACTAAAAATTGTGTCTGTCTCGTTTTCAAGGACAATGTTTATAGTTTTTCTAATTTTATGTGAAAAGTTTTGAAGGTTTCAAAAGAAAATTTGTTACTTGATTTTGACTCAAACTTCAATTAGGTGTTATGAGAGACAAGAAAGATTTAGAACGGGGTTACGACCCGTTGTCCGTTTCATTTGAGTTTCCCTTGTCCACATGTATGTGAGAGGCAACCTCCAAAAAGAACTTATTAGAGTTGGAGTAGTTTTAGTTTTTTTTTTTTTTTT
>Ga0209589_1013614_pt1 | contig 10540 bp, 4 predicted proteins | sample CowpeawhiteBW_FD_187525 | JGI IMG/M metagenome (GOLD analysis project Ga0209589, IMG submission 187525) | Root nodule microbial communities of legume samples collected from California USA - Cow pea white BW (SPAdes) (version 2) | ecosystem: Host-associated > Plants > Roots > Nodule | place: USA...
ATATATATATATATATATATATATATATATATATATATATATATATATATATATATATATATATATATATCGTATGACAAGAACATTGTCGCAGGGGCTGCACTGAATCATGTTGTTTCTTAATTAATATCAAAATTTGAAGTGGTTTTACTTAGGATGTACCACTTGATGATATTATATATATATATATATATATATATATATATATATATATATATATATATATATATATATATATATATATATCAGATTCTTCAATGGCTCTTTAAAGGTGCATATGAACCAGAAAGAAAGAGGAGCAACAGTAACAACTTCAGTATCCCTCCCAAAAGGGAATATTCCAGTGGTAAAATCAAAACTCTTTCTTGGTCTTACAAGTTACAATCACTAGTACTACTTGATATTGATCAAATGAAAATGAACTCATTTTTTCTGATTTTGGTGTGATGAATGAAGAATCTTGATGCAAATGGTTTCATGATGTGGTCCCCATAGTTACTACAGAAGAGAAGGAAGTTATTATGTCTATTCCTCATATTTTTTGGCAGAAACTTCATACACCGAAGATGGTGGTATGTATGTGTAACAAAGTATCTGGTTCTTGTTCGTGATTGAACATGTATATATTCTTCTCTGCACTTTTATATTTCATATATTTGTGTTTTCTCTGTGTTTTGGAATTGAACTCGTTGCTTTTTTTACCAGAAATTGAAGCCATTAAGTAATTTGTTTCCATAACCAAGTCAATATATTTGAACTAAATGGCCACTTATCATCAATTGGAGATCTCTTTATGGTTGTGATGATTTTACTTACATAATAAGTGTTGTCATGTGATACGTTTGTCGTTTTTAAGTATTTGTTGGAGATGGTTCGTTGCATATATATCTAATGTGAGCTTGAAATAATAAACTTTTAGCATGTTTGAACATGTTCCATGTTTCTTTCATTCATAAGCCCATAATTCAGAGTTGATTCTGGTATAACTTGGCCAATCTTGATTAAGTGTAGTCACTAGTCCATTAATTTGAATAAAATAAACAAAGAAAGTCATCTTCTAAATATAATATCAAAATAGTATTATTAAGAAATAGAAAACTTAACAAGAAAAAATATGTAAATCGAATAAGATAAAGTCATGGTTGTATTATTTTAATGAAAATTAAAGTTGACGCACGGGCATACTTAACCAAAGAGCATGCGTGTCTGTCTGCATGTATGAAGGAATGCATGCATGAGGCTTATCTGTGTGAATGCGGGTGTTGGGTCAAAAGCTACTACGGGTACAAAAGTTTGGTGGCTAACTTGGTTAAATTTTCCACTATTGAAATCCCACTACTGAACTAAACCATAAAAGAAGTGAAAAAATAATGAACGTAATTTTTAGATAATTCATTGTAAAAACTGATGGGAAATAATAGTATATTCATCTCAATTTATAGTGTCAAAGTTGAAGTGGTTTTATTAACTTTTATATTTAAAATTAATGTAGGCACATGGGTATCCTGACGTGCGTGCATAAGCGTGCATGCAAGTATGTGTCAAGGGTCAAAAGCCACTATGGGTACAAAAGCATGGTGGCCAACTTTGTGATATTTTCTAGTACTAAAATCCCACTATTGAAACATAAAAGAAGAGAAAAAAGAAGATGGTTAAACATCAACCGGGGATCTCTATATGGTTGTGATAATTTTATTTACATAATAAGTTTTGTCATTTGATATGTTTGCATATTTAAGTATTTATTGGATATGCTTCGTTGCATCTATATCTAACGTGAGCTTGAAATAATAAACTTTTAGCATGTTTGAATATGTTCCATGTTTCTTTCATTCATAAGCCCATAATTCAGAGTTGATTTTGGTATAACTTGGCCAATCTTGATTAAGTGTAGCCACTAGTCCATTAATTGGAACAAAATAAACAAAGAAAGTCATCTTCTGAATATAATATCCAAATAGTATTATTAAGAAATAGAAAACTTACCAAGAAAAAAACATGTAAATCAAATAAGAGAAAGTCTTGGTTGTATTATTTTAATGAAAATTAAAGTTGGCGCACGGGCGTACTGAACTAATGTGCATGCGTGTTTGTCTGCATGTATGAAGGAATGCATGCATGGGGCTTGTGTGCATGAATGCGGGGGTTGGGTCAAAAGCTACTATGGGTACAAAAGTTTGGTGGCTAACTTTGCTCAATTTTCCAGTATTGAAATCCTACTACTGAACTGAAAGATAAAAGACGTGAAAAAATAATGAACGTAATTTTTAGATAATTCATTGTAAAAATTGATGGGAAATGATAGTTTATTCATCTCAATTTATAGTGTCAAAGTTTAAGTGGTTTTATTAACTTTTATATTTAAAATTAATGGAGGCACATGGGTATCCTGACGTGCGTGCATGAGCGTGCATGCATGCAAGTATGTGTCGAGGGTCAAAAGTCATTATGGGTACAAAAGCATGGTAGCCAAATTTGTGATATTTTCCAGTACTCAAAACCCACTATTGAACCATCGAAGAAGAGAAAAAGGAAGATGGTTAAACATCAACCAGGGATCTCTTTATGGTTGGGATAGTTTTAATTACATAATAAGTGTTGTCATGTGATATGTTCGCATATTTAAGTATTTGTTGGAGATGATTCGTTGCATATATATCTAATGTGAGCTTAAAATAATCAACCTCTAGCATGTTTGAACATGTTCCATGTTTCTTTCATTCATAAGCCCATAATTCAAAGTTGACTCAGGTATAACTTAGCCAATCTTGATTAAGTGTAGCCACTAGTCTATTAATCTAAATAAAATAAACAAAGAAAGTCATCTTCTGAATATAATATCAAAATAGTATTATTAAGAAATATAAAGCTTACTAAGACAAAAACACGTAAATCGAATAAGAGAAAGTCATGGTTGTATTATTTTAATGAAAATTAAAGTTGGTGCACGAGCGTACTGAACAAAAGTGCATGCATGTCTGTCTCCATGTATGAAGGAATGCATGTATGGGGCTTATGTGCGTGAATGCGGGAGTTGGGTCAAAAGTTATTACGGGTACAAAAGTTTGGTGGCTAATTTGTTCAATTTTCAGTATTGAAATCCCACTACTGAACTGAACCATAAAAGAAGTGAAAAAATAAAGAATTTAATTTTTAGATAATTCATTGTAAAATTTGATGGCAAATGATAGTTTATTAATCACAATTTATAGTGTCATAGCTTAAATGGTTTTATTAACCTTTATATTTAAAACTAATGCAGGCACATGGGTATTCTAACGTGCGTGCATGAGTGTGCATGCTTGACGGCGTGTGCATGCAAGTATGTGTTGATGGTCAAAAGCCATTATGGGTATAAAAGCATGGTGGCCAACTTTATGATATTTTTCAGTACAAAAATCCCACTATTGAACCATAGAAGAAGAGAAAAATGAAGATGGTTAAACATCAACCGGGGATCTCTTTATGGTTGGGATAATTTTAATTACATAATAAGTGTTGTCATGTGATATGTTTGCATATTTAAGTATTTGTTGGAGATGGTTTGTTGCATATATATCTAATGTGAGCTTAAAATAATCAACTTATAGCATCTTTGAACATGTTCCATATTTCTTTCATTCATAAGCCCATAATTCAGAGTTGATTCAAGTATAACTTGGCCAATCTTGATTTAGTGTAACCACTAGTCCATTAATCTAAATAAAATAAACAAAGAAAGTCATCTTCTGAATATAATATCAAAATAGTATTATTAAGAAATATAAAGCTTACCAAGAAAAAAACACGTAAATCGAATCAGAGAAAGTCGTGGTTGTATTATGTTAATGAAAATTAAAGTTGGCGCACGGGCGTACTAAACCAAAGAACATGCATGTCTGTCTGCATGTGTGAAGGAATGCATGCATGGGGCTTGTGTACGTGAATGCGGGCGTTGGGTCAAAAACTACTACGGGTACAAATGTTTGGTATCTAACTTTGTTCAACTTTCCAGTAATTGAAATCTCACTACTGAACTGAACCATAAAAGAAGTGAAAAAAATAATGAACATAATTTTTAGATAATTCATTGTAAAAACTGATGGGAAATAATAGTTTATTGATCTCAATTTATAGTGTCAAAGTTGAAATGGTTTTATTAACTTTTACATTTAAAATTAATGTAGGCACATGGGTATTCTTACGTGTGTGCATGAGCGTGCATGCTTGAGGGCGTGCATGCAAGCAAGTATGCGTTGAGGGTCAAAAGCCATTATGGGTAGAAAAGCCTAGTGAACAACTTTGTGATATTTTCCAATACTAAAATTTCACTATTAAACCATAAAAGAAGAGAAAAGGAAGATGGTTAAACATCAACCGAGGATCTCTTTATGGTTGTGATGATTTTATTTACATAATAAGTGTTGTCATGTTATATGTTGGCATTTTTAAGTATTTTTTGGAGATGGTTCGTTGCATATATATTTAAGATGAGCTTGAAATAATCAACTTCTAGCATATTTGAACAGGTTCCATGTTTCTTTCATTCCTAAGCCTATAATTCAGAGTTGATTCTGGTATAACTTGGCCAATCTTGATTAAGTATAGCCACTAGTCCATTAATCTAAATAAAATAAACAAAGAAAGTCATCTTCTGAATATAATATCAAAATAGTATTATTAAGAAATATAAAGCTTACCAAGAAAAAAACACGTAAATCGAATCAGAGAAAGTCATGATTGTATTATTTTAATGAAAATTAAAGTTGGTGCACAGGCGTACTGAACCAAAGTGCATGCGTGTCTGTGTGCATGTATGAAGGAATGCATGCATGGGACTTATGTCCGTGAATGCGGGCATTGGGTCAAAAGCTATTACGTATACAAAAGTTTGGTGGCTAATTTGTTCAATTTTCCAGTATTGAAATCACACTACTGAGTTGAACCATAAAAGAAGTGAAAAAATAAAGAACGTAATTTTTGGATAATTCATTGTAAAATTTGATGGGAAATGATAGTTTATTCATCTCAATTAATAGTTTCAAAGTTTAAGTTATTTTATTAACTTTTATATTTAAAATTATTGCAAGCACATGGGTATCCTGATGTGCGTGCAATAGCGTGCATGCTTGAGGGCATGTATGCAAGTATGTATCGATGGGAAAATGTAGATATATTTCAACTAAATGGGCACTTATCATCAATCGGGGATCTCTTTATGGTTGTGATGAGTTTATTTACATAATAAGTGTTGTCATGTGATATGTTCTCATTTTTAAGTATTTGTTGGAGATGGTTCGTTGCATATATCTAACGTGAGCTTGAAATAATCAACTTCTAGCATGTTTGAACATGTTTCATGTTTCTTTTATTCATAAGCCCATAATTCAGAGTTGATTCCGGTATAACTTGGCCAATCTTGATTAAGTGTAGCCACTAGTCCATTAATCTCAATAAAATAAACAAAGAAAATCATCTTCTAAATATAATATCAAAATAGTATTATTAAGAAATATAAAGTTTACCAAGAAAAAATCTTGTAAATCGAATTAGAGAAAGTCATGGTATATTATTTTGATGAAAATTAAACCGAACCAACGTGCATGCGTGTGTGTCTGCATGTATGAAGGAATGCATGCTTGGGGCTTGTGTGCGTGAATGCGGGCATTGGGTCAAAAGCTATTACGGGTACAAAAGTTTGGTGGCTAACTTTGTTCAATTTTCCTGTATAGAAATTCAACTACTGAACTGAACCATAAAAGAAGTGAAAAAATAAAGAATTTAATTTTTAGATAATTCATTGCAAAAATTGATGGGAAGTGATAGTTTGTTCATCTCAATTTATAGTGTCAAAGTTTAAGTGGTTTTACTAAATTTTATATTTAAAGTTAATGCATGCACATGGGTATCCTAAAGTGCGTGCATTTCAACAAGAGCTTAATGTAGTTGAAATTATTTTAGTCATAGCTAAATAAAAGAGAACAAGAAGTACGCTCTTTAATTTAGCTGGTGAGAAATTTTAATGGTGCATTTCAACAAGAGCTTAATGTGGTTGAAATTATTTTAGTCATACCTAAATAAAACAGAATAAGAAGTACGCTCTTTAGTTTAGCCGGTGAGAGATTTTAATGGTCCCAACGAAAAAAATTTATCTAATTAGGAAGAAAGTGAAAAACACAATTTATTAAATTTTGTAATTATTTTTTCATTGATTATGTTATATTTTAGGCAAAGCTTACATTGGTAGGACAAGTTATCTTCGGTGGAGATGGAGGGGACAATTGATGCACTCGGGAATAGGGTTGTCAACTAAATGCTCATTTATATATTTCGGTTATGGTTCGATACTAGCTTGTATGGTTATGATGATTTTGTTTACATTATAAGTGTGTTATCATATGTGATATTTTATTTTCATAAAATTAAAATTAATAAAATATATATAATTAATTTTTAAAATATTTATTAAATATAAAATTAAAAAAATAAATATGTATATAATTTTTTTAAATAATAGTTAATGTTAAAAGACATTTTTAAAATAATGATTAAAAAGTAAACTATTTATAAAATAAAATCAAATCATGAGTATAGTATCAAAGTTATTATTAAGAAATACAAAGTTTACGAAGGAAAATGGATGTAGCATTACATAATTAGATGGTCATAAGTTATGTATAATGAACTTCAACAGTTTTGATTTTGTGGCGTTGCAGACTTTATAGGTACGTAAATCTGCTGGTCAACTGTGCAATTATCCAATATTGAAATTCCGTTACTGAACCATAAAAGAAGAGAAAAAAGATTAAAAAACTTTGAGATAATTCACAGTAAAAATTGATTGAAAATGATAGCTTAATCATTAGTGCCAAAATTTCATCTAACATTCGTAAATTATTCACTTATAATTCATAAAATAATACTATTATACTTCTCATTAAATGCCATGTTATATTTAAAATTAAATCTATAATAAAATATCTTGCAATAAAAAAATTAACAAAGAAATTATAATATTTAAATAATGTGAAATATATTTTTTATGGTCTAAATTTTATAAAATCATATACTTGTAAATTTTTAACCAGATAAAGACTAGTTCAGAGTTTACCTAATATAAAAAAGACTAAAACTTACTCTTTACCGCTATATTTGTCTACTTAATCTTTCATATTCAAAATTAATACATACTGTAAAAAAATAAAAATAAAATATTTGAAAATATTAGTAATTATAGAATTCGGCAATATTATTCAAATTTTTACTAAAAGGCATATACATGATATTAAATATATTATAAAATATCTTTTGATAAAAAAAATTAATAAGATTTTGATAATGTTTGATTCAGACAAGAAAAAATTCTTTAATATTTAAATACTATGAATCATACTTTAAGATTTAAAAAAAAAAACCTTTTTTTTTATTATACTTCTTTATATTGAATATAACACAACTATATTTTCTCATTATTTTTATTTATTATCAAACAAAAACATGTCAAAATACAATTTCTGTTATTTTAATGAAAATAATGTTGACGACTTGCATGCATGCATGGACATGTGTATGTATGTAGGAGTGTGTGCATGGATGTGCATACGTGAATGCGAGTGTTGCTGGGATTAAAAGTTATTATTGGATACAAAAGTTTGGTGGTTAAATTTATTCAATTTTTCAGTACTAAAATCTTACTACTAAATCATAAAAGAAGTGAAAAACAAAAAAATAAAGAATGTAATTTTTAGATAATTGATTGTGAAAATTGATGGAAAATGATAGTCTATTATTCATCTCAATTTTATATGTCAAAGTTTAAGCAATTTTATTAACTTTTGTAATAAAAATTAATACGGGCATGCCAACGTGTGCACATGTCCATGCATGTGTGCGTGCGTTTGTGCATGCAGAAATATGTGCATGCAGACGTGCATTTGTTGGAGTCAAAAGCCATTATGGGTACAAAAGTTTGGTTGTTAACTTTGTGCAATTCTTGAATACTGAAGTCCCACTACTTAATCATAAAAGAAGAGAAAAAGGAATAAGACAATTTTTAGATAATTCATCGTGGAAATTGATGAAAAATGATTGTTTAATCATCTCAATTTATAGTGTGAAAGCTTAAATGGTTTTATTAACTTTTATATTTAAAATTAATGCAAGTGCATGGATATATGACGTGCGTGCATGCATGCGGACATGTGTATATGTCGATGGTGAAAAACTATTATGGGTACGAAAGTCTGGTAGCCAACTTTGTGATATTTTCTTGTACTAAAATCCCACTACTAAACCATAAAAGAAGAGAAAAAAGATAAAGGTAATTTTGAGATAATTCATTGTGAAAATTGATGAGAAATGATAGTTTAGTCATTTCAATTTATAGTGTCAAAAATAATTTTATTAATCAAGTACATAAAATATGTTATAAAATTCATGCTATTTTTATGTGCAAATATTATGAATTTGGGGTACTAATTACTTTTTATGATAATAATAATATAAATAATGGTTTAATAACAATGTTCTTGTTATTTTAAAAAACTAAAATATTTAAATACATCCCTTCAATAATTTTGTTTGTTTCAAAAAAATTGTTTTTGTTTTAGACATATAATTATTATTCTTTAAAATTAGAAAACACCTAAATTTGGTTAAGTAATTTATATGATTGTAATTTATTCATAAAATAATTCCTAAACTAGAATATTAGAATAGCCTTCTCCTATTAGCCAGTTTCTCCTATTAGAATAGCCTTCACCTAATCTATCACTAAGTAACCAAGGATGTAAGGTTTCACTTAGTCTAAAGAAATTGTAGTATCTGCTAGTGATCCTTTTATATTAGTGCATTGTTTTTAAATAGTAAAGAAAAAGTGAAGAAGATTTTCATGAGTGTTTAATGAGAAGTAAGTGGAGTTAGTTTTATGAATTGTTATGAATGTTAGGTGAAGAGGTTTTTATTGGGAAGTTCAATGGTATGAATATCTTCTAAAATAGTACTCAGCAGGCAATGATATTATATTTTAGTCACCATCTACCCTCTAATCCCCTCCCATTAAAGCTAATTGAAAAATGCTGAAGAATTTTGAAATAACTTACAAGTATAAGTGGTATGAAGTGGTATGGTGTCCAACCTAAGTTTTATAATTTCCATTCCGTGCTCCAAACTAATATTTATTGTGCACCTTTATAGACAATACGTAGGTTTTAGGATCTTCATGAATTTACATCACAAAAATTAATAAAATGACTTAACCTTTGGCACTATAAATTAAGATGATTAAATCATCATTTCCCAACAATTTTCATAATGAATTATTTCATATCATCCTTTCTCTGTTTTATTGTGGTTCAGTAACTGGATTCCAATACTGGACCATGGCACAAACTTGGCAAGCAGGTTTTTGCATCCATAAAGTATCAAAGTTCACGGTTCATGGCTTATGGCCATCGAATTATACCGGGTCACAACCATGGTCTTGCAAGGGTCCTAATCCCAACCTAAATACTTTCTTTGGTAAATTTTATATTTCTTATTAATCTTATTTTTATATTATATTCAGAAGTTGACATTCTTTTTTAATTTTATTCAAATTAATGGATTACGGCCTATACTTGATCAAGATCGGCCAAGTTATATATGAGACAACTATAAATTCTGGGCTTATGAGTGGAGTAAACATGGAACATGTTCAAAAATGTAAGAAGTAGATTATTTCAAGTTTACACTGGACATATATGCAAGGAATGATCTCCAACAAATTCTCAAACATGCAAATATATCTTTTGGCAATATGGTGGCTAAAATATAATATTTAGAGACTAAAAATAGTCGATTGCGGTTTCGGTCGTTATATAAATAAAAATTATTGTATATTTATTTAGTCGTTAAATTAGTGACTATTTGTGACTATTATAAATCAGTGGCTATTTCAATCACAAATTGTAACTAAATTATTTTGATGGTTAATATCAGTGATTAAATTGTATTTTTGTAGTAGTGGAGTAAACATGATCATGACGGTGATAAGTACATCACAAATCGATGTTGCACCAAATTGTATAAATAACGATTTAGTTGACAATACCTATGTCTTGACCAAACAGCTATCCCTCAATGCATAAACTGTCCAGGACGTACAAATTGCCCTAGCACTGTAACCTTTGCTTAAAATATAATATATTATAATTAATGAATAAAGAATTACAAATTTTAAACAATTGTGTTTTCCACTTTTCCGCACAATTAGATAACTTATATTATGTAGGTGACTACTAAGAAATGTAATGTATAGCGGAATTATGAGGATTTGAAAATAACCATGATTTTTTAAATTTTCTACATCTTTTATTATTATTATTTTCTCAAGTGGACTTTTTTTTTCGAACTACACCTAAACACTCTTCAGGAATGATCTCGGCTACCCAAAAAGTGACCAAAATTGAATCTGTAAAATTTTATATACTCATTCATTTGCCTTGCCTGAATTCTAAATGGGATTTTCACCTTTTTTTATTCGATGTTGTGTGAACAAGTTCATTTAGAAAAAAAAAAAAAA
>Ga0209589_1013615_pt1 | contig 10539 bp, 10 predicted proteins | sample CowpeawhiteBW_FD_187525 | JGI IMG/M metagenome (GOLD analysis project Ga0209589, IMG submission 187525) | Root nodule microbial communities of legume samples collected from California USA - Cow pea white BW (SPAdes) (version 2) | ecosystem: Host-associated > Plants > Roots > Nodule | place: USA...
TTCTTCTCTTGAGCTTTGTGAAAGGAACCTTCACATCTAGATAGCTTGCTATCTTAATGTGCAGTGGGGATTTCACTTAGCTTTCTTAATCAACTCACACCATATTCAATAATCTAAAAAGAAACAAACTAATCCTTCATCAGATGGTATCAGAGCTCTTCTCTTGAAGAGCTCTGCTGCGCATCATTTTGATCTTTCACCCTCTCTTTCCTTTTTCTTTTCTCTTTCTGGTTTACTCTGTATTTTTCGTTTTCTCTTTCTCCCTTTCTTCACCATGGCGTCGCACAATGATTCCAAGATTGTTGCTGGAACTGGTGATTTCAATGCTCTGCACAGTTTTCTCTACCTCCATCCCAACGAGAACCCAACAATTTCTTTGGTTTCACCTGTCCTGGAATCTTACAACTATGATTCGTGGAGCAAGTTGTTTGCCATTGCCCTCAGTGCGAAAAATAAGGTCGAGTTCATTGACGATACCACTCCTGAACCTGCCAAAACAGATCCTTCACATCAAGCCTGGAAGAGATGCAACAATATGGTTGTGTCTTGGTTAACCCATTCCGTTTCACCCTCTATCAGACAGAGCATACTATGGATGGATAAATCTGAGGATATATGGAGATATCTTAAATCTAGGTTCTTTCAAGGAAACCTCCTTCGTATATTTGAATTGCAATCGAAAGCTTCTTCCCTTAAACAAGGCAATGCCTCTGTGACTGAATATTTTACCAAGATGCGCGTTCTTTGGGATGAACTAGATAGCTTTCGCCCATATCTGATTTGCAATTGTTCAGCTAAGTGTTTTTGTGATCTTGCTGGAATTTGTCATCAAAGGAAGATGGAGGATCACGCTATGCAATTTTTGAGAGGCTTGAACAAACAATACAGTAAGGTCACCTCTCATGTTTTAATGATGGACCCAATCCCATCTATTTCAAAGATCTTCTCCTATGTTGTTCAGCAGGAAAGGCAAATCGGAGGACACCGTTTCTTAAATGGAGTCGAAGCCAAGATTAATAGCACCATTGTCACTTGTATCTATTGTAAGAAAGCTGGTCGCACCGGGTCTGTCTGCTATAGGAAGCATGGGTTCCCTGACAACAACAATACTGATAACAAAAACACAAGGTATGCTAAAAAGGTTTGCTCTTTTTGTGGTCGCAATAGGCATACAATAGAAAATTGTTACAAGAAGCATGGCTTTCCACTTGGATATAAAGCAAGCAACAAGAACAACGCTGTGAATAGTGTGGACACCATTTAGGAAGCTAAGAATGAATCTAGTGTAGAAGACCAAGATTTTAAATTGTCACAACAACAATATCAAGCCCTCATGAGTCTACTGAAGCAAAACAGTGGTAATGGCACTGATATTGTATCTGTTAATCAGGTTGGTCCTATTGTTTCCTGCAGCAGGAACCAAGGTAAAAGTAATTGTTTCTCTTTGACTGGTTTGAACAATCATAATAATTGGATTATTTTGATTCTGGTGCCACAGATCATATAAGTTGTTCTCTTTCGAATTTGATTTCTTCAAAACAGATATCACCTATAAATGTTAGTCTACCTGATGGAACAAAAGTTCAAGCTACACATTTAGGTGTTGCTAAGATTTCTGAAAGCTTATACATAAGAGATGTTCTTTTCATCCCTGCTTTTTCATATAACTTGATATCTATCTCCAAACTTGTTTCTCATTCCAAATACTCTATTATTTTCAGCACTAACACTTGTGTTATCCAGGACAAGATGTCAATCAAGAAGATTGGTATAGCTGATCTTCAATCAGTATTATACATACTAACGGGTGATAAAGAAGTTGGATGCAGTCTCTCTTCACGAATTTGCAACAGTGCTGTGAGTCAGAATATTTGGCATATGGGGCTTGGACATCCTTCTCGTCAAAGGATGGCTATTCTCAATAAAAGGTTTTCCTATGGATCGAGAATGAGACATGTATGGAATGATTCATGGATTGAGAATGATGAGTTGGTATGGATTTGACATGGGATATGAATGAGAGTTGATCATAAAGGTTGGCATGAGATTTATATGCACCAAAGTATTTACTAGGTTGTTGTAATATGACTTGTATGTGGTTAGGACGTAATTCCTTGAGTCTCTAGGTGAGATCTCAGGGTGGTGCTTTAGTTGGTCGAGATGTAATTCCATGACCCCTGTTAGTGCGAGTTCATGGTGGTGTCCCATCTATATAATTTAGTAAGGATTCAAGGTAAGGTTGCATCCTCATGCTCTAAGGGGTCAATTAGTCTCACATAGAGCGGACTGACTCTTATGGTGAGAGTAGTAGGAGGCCTGAAACTCATTAAGGGCTAACCTTGTGTATGGGGATTGAGACATTGTAACACTTAGCTCGGGGGTGAACAGGTAAATCCACCACAAGTGCAAGCATCCGCTGAATCCGACTAGATTATATGTATCCGGATGAGTCAAGTCTGAGTCTTAGTGTATTGTTTGAAAGGTCATAACATGTTTGGATGGTATAAACTGATTGTAATGTGAAATAGCGTGTAACTGTATGATAAATTGTTTTATACTCTGACTTACCCTTTTGCTTGTTTGGTTGCTTTGTATGTGGTTCTTCTCCTTTTGTGATTATCATCAATTTATTGATGTGAGCAGATGCGAGAGGTACTCGAGGTCAACAGGGAAGGGATGATTCCACTGCATAGTCTACTTGGGCTGGACTTCATGTTTTATTTGGGCTTTTCTTAGGGCCTGCCCATGTACTATTTTGTTCTTTAGCACCTTATCAACTACCGTTATGTTCTTGTCATACGTTAATATATATATATATATATATATATATATATATATATATATATATATATATATATATATAATAAAGCATTAAGCCCCATGTCAAAATGAATCACAAGCCAATTATTCCCCATTCTCCATTCACAACCTGGTTGTCTCACCATCATCCTTAGATTCACTACAATCTTGTTTGTCTTATCTCACCAAAGGACTCATAGAGTAGACAAGAATCTTTGGCATGCAGACAACACAGATAGATCTACAAACTTGTTCATTTGACTAGTACAATCACACACAACCCACAAACACAAACAAATTTTTTTAAGCTAACACCTCTTCTTCTTTTGTGTGTGATATATTATATATATCAGATTCTTCAATGGCTCTTTAAAGGTGCACATGAACTAGAAAGAAAGAGGAGCAACAGTAACAACTTCAGTATCCCTCCCAAAAGAGTATACACAATAATAAATTCATGTATCATATACACAATCAAATAGAGTATACATTTCCAGCCAAAATCATAAATGAAAAATAATCCTAAGGACAAATGAAACGTAAGCAACACCAAGCCAAAATGCGCCAAGTAAACAACTTAATTCACAAGTTTTTTTAGCTTATCACAAACATGCTGATATCATAAGCTTATCATAAATGCAAAATAATCCTAAGGATGATTTAAACATGAGCAACACCAACCAAGCCAGAGTGCATCCAACAAACAACTTAATTCACCTCTTATATTCAGCTTAACACGCACACTTCATTTAAAAGTTAATAGCAAATTATTTAAGCAATTAAGACATGAGTATTGGTAACCATACTAAGTCACAATTATATTTCGATAAAAAAATACAAGTTATAAAGGTTATCTTAAGTCAGCATAACTAAATGAATAATAAAAAAGAAAAGCAATCAAAGTATTTTTCCTATCATTATAAATCTAATCATACCACACTTTGAGACATTTGTACTCAATTGTTGATTTCTCTTATCAAATTAGATTATTTGAATAGATATTTATATTTAGTTGCATTAATATACTTTTTGAATAAAAGATTAATCTATTATAACCAAACTTTGTGTATTCCAATTGCTAATAAGGAAACTGCACTAAGGCTAATTTCTACTTGAAACAGAATTTATAACAAACTAAATCTTCACACAACTTCAAAATCACAAACCTAATCTAATTTTACTTCTATCTACTTAAGAAAGCATGAAATCTAAAATATGACCCTGTGAACCTAAAATTAAAACTGAAATGCAAACATTCATTATATGCCTAGAATGAAAAATGTATCGGACCTGGTCAACTTAACCATATAAATGACAACCCTCACATATATGCCGGAAACAACCCAAGTACACGACTTGGGCCGGCATGGACTTAAACTCGTAACTGAACGAAGGCTAAACTAACAACAAAACGGCCAACCTAGGACAGTGTGCGGCCAAGGATGACATCTGACAAGTTGAGAAGTAAACGAATCAGACCGCTTTTAAAGACTTAGTAAAATGGAAGCCCCCGCGTTCAATAGGTCTTAAGGGCCTGGGTTAGGGCCCAGGCCCACTCACAGCCCAAGCTAGAGCCCAAGCCAAGGCCCGACCCATAGGATAATCAGACATAATTAATGCTCTATAAATACGCGTGGACCCCAGTAATTAAAGGTAGGCATTCATTAATCACAGATTTGACCTTTTTGAGAGTTTTGACTCACTTGAGCTTCAGAGTCCTTCTGCAGGTAACCCCTTATGGATCCAAACTGACATGTCCCAATCGGGAAGAGGCCAACTGAGGAGATAACAGACTACATGGTAAGGTGACGCTTGTGCCTAACTCATCTTATTTGTTCTCTGCAGGAACAATTGGCGCCCACCGTGGAACACGAGACGAACACCTTTAGTATCCATTTTTCTCCGAAGATGGTTTCCACCCACAGCAAAGCTGGAGTGAACAAGCAGGCGGATGCTGGTCCCTCTGGACCTGTTGGTATCACCCCTGACCTCGCCGCCATCCTGGACGACCAAGCGAAGATGCAACAAGAGCTGGCAGATCTGAAGAAACGCAGCGCTGATGAGATGGAGGCGCTGCGACAAGAGAACTCTTGCCTTAAGCGAAAGATCGAGTCCGATCCCACCCTGAAAGGAAAGGCCAAGGAAGCCTCTGAAGCTGCAAGGTCCCCAGCCTTCCAGCCCACAAAGGAGGAGAGCGAATACAACCCCACCCCTCACACCTTCACCACCACCCAACAAACACTCATTCCTTCCATCCATCCCACTCACCTCCAATCCACTAAACCAGGGCATACCGCAGCCCCAACCCCTGCCGCTACCCTCCCTACCACCCAAATCCCCTACAACATACCCACCACCGTACACACCACACATGTTCCACCATACAACCCGCAATACCTTCCAACAAGCCACATCCCCCCTCACAACCTTACCTCCACCTTCCCCGCTATGATCACTCACCCCATCCCACCCCATCTGCTCCCTCCCCACCAGCCCAAACGCCGTCACCCCTTCACCGACTTTATCGCCAACACCCCTCTTCCTGCCTAGTGGGAACCTTTCACCCTGGACCGCTATACTAGCGAAACCGACCCTGACGAGCACCTCAAAGTCTACATCACCCATGTCGCCTTGTACACGTCCCAAGATGCAGTCTTCTGCAAAGCATTCCCCACCACCCTCAAGGGCCCTACCCTAGAATGGTTCACAACCCTTCCACCTTACTCCATCGACAGTTTCGACGTTCTTTCCTACATGTTCTCCACCCATTTCGCTGGCAACCGTCCACACCAAACTACCACAATCTCCCTCCTGGGCATTAGATAGGAACAAGGAGAACCACTCAGAGCATTCATAGATCGCTTCAGTAAGGCAGCTCTTCGCACCCCACACCTCAACCAGGAGATGATCCTCTAGTGCATGGCACTTACCCTACAACCCGGCCCCTTCGCCAATAACGTTTACCTCCACCCACCTGCCTCTATGCACGAACTCAAATTACGTGCAATTGACTATGTCCGCATGGAGGAAATGCAAACCCTCCAGACCAAATTCTACAATGACTATGCAGCCACCACCGCCAACCCTACCCCACAACCTCCCCGCCCTGATGCCCGCCAACGCGAGGCCTGCCGACCTCGCTTCACCATATATGCCCCCCTTACCGTAGCTCGCTCCCGCATCCTCGATGAGGCCCTACAAGCTGACCTAATTCCTCCACCACGCAAGACAACCACCCCTCCTAACGCTGACATGACCAAATATTGTCGCTACCAACGCAACCATGGCCACACTACAGAAGAATGCAAAGCACACCAGGATAAAATAGAAGAACTGGTCCGTGCTGGCCACTTTCGCCGTTTCATCCGTAGAGATGACCATTCTTCTTCCTCTCGATCCCGCCAGCCCCCTCGATCCGACCACAGACGCCCCCCACATGACTCCCGTCACGACAAACGTCCCGCCCAACCCACCAACCAAGAACCCGAACCGGCCCGCACCGACATCACCCCTGCCGACCCTCCCCTACGTGGCACCATCAACACCATCTCCGGTGGCTTCGCTAGTGGAGGATCCACTTCTTCTGCCAGAAAGAGACACCTCCGCCATATCCAGTCCATCAACCATATCACCCATTCCCACCACAGATGTCGCATGCCTCCTATCATCTTCACAGATGACGACTTTCATGGCCTCGACCATCAACAAGATGACCCCATGGTCATCACTGTTGAAATCGAAAACTACGCCGTTAAGAAAGTCCTTGTTGATCAGGGCAGCTCCGTTGACATCCTCTACTGGGCTACCTACCAAAAACTTCAACTTCTGGACACCGCCATGGTCCCGTATGACGAGCCGATCTATGGCTTCTCTGGTGAACAAGTATCCACTCGTGGCTACATCGACCTCCACACCGTCTTTCATGAGGGGACCCAAACCAAAACCATCCCAATCCGCTTCCTTATCGTCGACGGGCCAACATCCTATAATATCCTCCTGGGTCGTCCTTCCCTCAACACCCTTGGCGCCGTCGTCTCCACCCCCCACTTGGCCATAAAGTTCCCTTCCCCTTTCAGTGACATCCTCACCATCCACTACGACCAGCGCTTGGCACGCGAATGCTACATGACCAGCCTACGACCACAACTCCCAATTCAACAAACCAACCACATTGAACGACCTCCTGGCTCCGGCATCGCCTTGCCAGGCGAAGATCTGGACCCTAGAGTAGGCCAGGATGTTCGTCTCGAACCAGTTAAGGAGACCTCCCCTCTAGAGCTTCCCAACGGTCACTCAATCAACCTAGGCACCAGTTTGAACTCTGACGAGCGTGTCATCATCACACCCATCCTCACCAACAACACAGACCTTTTCGCCTAATCAGCCGCTGATCTCCCTGGGGTGGACCCTCTAGTGGCATCCCACAAACTATCCATCTATAAAGAAGCCCGCTACGTATCCCAGAAAAAACGCAAACTTGGCAAAGAACGCCGGCTAGCAGCTAAGGTTGAAGCCGACTAGTTACTAAACGCAGGATTCATAGAAGAAGCTCAGTACACCACTTGGCTTTCTAACGTAGTCTTAGTGAAGAAAGTCAATGGCAAATGGCGGATGTGTGTAGACTACACGGATCTAAACAAGGCTTGCCCTCGCGATGCCTACCCCTTACCCAACATCAATCGACTCGTTGACGGCGCGGCAGGGAATAAGGTGCTCAGTTTTTTGGATGCATATTCCAGGTACAACCAAATCCCCATGGTCGTATCTGACATGCACAAAACCGCCTTCATCACGGACGATGCCAACTACTTCTATAGGGTAATGCCTTTTGGTCTCAAAAACACTGGAGCAACCTACCAACGGTTGATGGACAAGGTTTTCAGTCATCTAATGGGACAATGTGTCGAAGTATATGTTGACGACATGGTTGTTAAGTCTCTAAGTCACCACCAACATGCCGAGGACCTATCAGCAGTCTTCTCTACGCTACGCCAATACAACCTTCGCCTCAACCCAGACAAGTGTGTATTCGGCGTCGACCGGGGTAAATTCCTTGGTTTTATGTTAACCCAGCGCGGCATAGAAGCCAATCCCGAAAAATGCAAGGCCATCATCGAGATGCGCAGCCCCGCTACCATCAAGGAGGTCCAACGTCTCATAGGCCGCCTCACAGCCATTTCCCGCTTCCTACCCAAACTAGCCGAACAAACCCAACCCATAGTCCAACTCTTAAAGAAATTCACCTGGTTCACGTGGACTGATGATTATGAACAAATCTTTCAAAAACTGAAAACCACCCTCACCTCACCACGTATCCTCCACAAGCCGGACACCCACCAACCCCTACTCATATACATCACAGCAACCGACTACACCGTCAGCGCCACGCTTGTCTAAGAAATGGAAGGCACGCAGCATCCTGTCTACTTCGTTAGCAAGACGTTGTAAGATCCCGAAACCAGATATCAAATGGTGGAGAAATTGGCCTTATCTTTAGTCCACACAGCTCGCCGCTTACGCCCATACTTCCAAAACCACAACATCACCGTCAAAATCGACTACCCAATCCAAAAAATTTTGCAAAAACCAGATCTAGCTGGACGGATGTCATCCTGGGCGGTCGAGCTGTCGGAATTCAACATTCGATACGAACCCCATGGCCCCATTAAAGCTCAATGTCTCTTAGATTTTGTCAACGACCTCCAGCACACACCCATAGAGGACTAGTGGACACTTCATGTAGATGGTTCCTCAAACCCAAGAGTTGTCGGTGCTGACATTGTGTTAGAAGGACCCAATGACATCCTCATCGAAAAATCCCTTCATTTTGCCTTCAAAACGTCAAACAACCAGGCCGAATACGAAGCTATCCTCGTCGGCCTTTCCCTTGCCCGCGAAGTAGGTGTCAAGACGCTAACATGCAAAACCGACTCCAAACTCACTGTAGGGCACCTAAACGACGAATTCCAGATTAAAGACCCCATCCTTCTACAATATTACCATCTGGTCCGAACAGTCATTCAATCCGCTTTTGAGCGAGTCCGCATCGAACACATCCCAAGAACCGACAACATCAGAACCGACATCCTCTCTAAATTAGCCAACACCAAATTAGCCACCGATCCCTGTTGCAGCAAACACTATCTACACCCTCCATAACACATACTTGTCAAAACCTAACCCATGCCCCAACGGACAGCACCGCTCCTCCCCAAAACCATAACTGGACTACCCCCTATATCCAATACCTAAAAATCGGTTACCCCCCATAGGATGCGGACAAAACATGGCTGGCTAAGGCCGCCAGGTATACCATGATAGGCGATGACCTTTACAAGCGCGGGTACGGCCAACCCCTCCTCAAATGTGTCACGGAAGAGTAAGCATAGTATATTATTAAAGAGCTACACGAGGGCATTTGCAGCTACCATTCCAGTGCACGTACCATGGCCACTAGAGTACTTAGAGTCGGGTACTTCTGGTCGACCACAGAAGCAGACTGTCAGGACTATGTCAGAAAGTGCAAACCATGCCAAAAACATGGCAACCTCATCCACCAGAAGCAGGAACAAAATGGGGAATGGATATCCTTGGTCCCTTCTCACCTGCCAAGGGACAAGTGAAATTTCTGATTATAGCCGTCGACTACTTCACCAAATGGATAGAAGCCAAACCATTAACCACTATCATGGCCCAACAGGTTCAACAGTTTGTTTGGAAGGACATTGTATGCAGATATGGCGTCCTACACACCATCATTACCGAAAATGGCCGATAATTTATAGATAAGGAGCTAGCCAAATTCTACACTAGCCTAGACATCAAACACATCACAAGTTCTGTAGAACACCCACAAACTAATGGACAAGCAGAGGCGGCCAATAAGGTTATCCTAATGGAACTGCGCAAACGATTAGATAGCGCCAAAGGTCGATGGCCCGAAGAGTTAGTAGAAGTGCTATGGGCTTACAGGTGCACCCCTCAATCAGCAACAAACGAATCCCGTTTCAGCCTAGTTTACGGCGCAGACGCCATGATACCAGTTGAAATTGGCGAACCATCCCTACGCCGAGAACTATACGACCCAACCCACAACCATCAAAACATGGCCACTCAATTCGACCTCCTACCCGAACTCAGAGAAAAAGCCCTGATACGAAACTTAACTGCCAAACGAAGGGCTGCCAAAAAGTATAATGCAAACCTATGTCCACGATCATTCGCCATCGGGGACTTAGTATGGAGAATGGCCAGCAGTGCTAGAAAGAAGGATGGCAAGTTCTCCGCCAATTGGGATGGCCCATACCGCATACGCGAAGACGTAGGAGGAGGAGCTTATCGCTTGGAACATTTATCTGGCAAAGATATTCCCAAAACTTGGAATGTATCGCACCTCAAACTCTAATTTAGTTGAATGTATATTGTAGTTGGACCAATACTTGTAACCCTGGGTGTACTCTTTTTCCTCACGTGGTCTTTTTTCCCTAAGGAGGGTTTTGGCCAGGGAGGTTTTAACGAGGCACCCCATATTCAATAAATAAAATGAAGGGTTCTCAACTATACAACTTTCCTACGTTTTTACTCTGATATTCGTTTAAGTTCCCCACCCTTACCACAAGTAAGCGGCCTAGGTCGAACACCCTTAACTTGTGCTTAATTCGTTTAAGTTCCCCACCCTTACCACAAGTAAGCGGCCTCGGTCGAACACCCTTAACTTGTGCTTAATTCGATTAAGTTCCC
>Ga0209589_1013619_pt1 | contig 10536 bp, 5 predicted proteins | sample CowpeawhiteBW_FD_187525 | JGI IMG/M metagenome (GOLD analysis project Ga0209589, IMG submission 187525) | Root nodule microbial communities of legume samples collected from California USA - Cow pea white BW (SPAdes) (version 2) | ecosystem: Host-associated > Plants > Roots > Nodule | place: USA...
ATTGAAGCAAAAATGTGTCAAACAGTATAAATAATTTAAATACTATCATGAAATGCGCTTGAAATGTCAGATAAACTTAACAAAATTTGGTTAAAATGACTAAATTCACGCATTTTGGAAGATGAAGGACTAAATTGGTCAAAAGTTTTGATGAGGGACTAAACCCAAATTTCACTCAAACTTGAGAGACCAAAAACATATTTAACCCTTATTATTACGATTACAGTAACCGGTGAAAACACACCCTATGTTCACTTTTTTAATTTTAGAAATGAATATAAATAATTTTATTATATATTTTTTTATTTTATAGGTATTTTTATTAAAAAATACTTATTTTAATTTAAAAGAAAATTATATTTTTAGAGGTAAAATTAGAAATATATATATATATATTATAATATTAATCAATTTAATTATTATTATTATATTAAAATTCTTAGCATTTAAAAATTTATTATCTATTAAAGAGAAAAAAAAAAACTATGCCAAGTTTTTTACTAGAATGGAAAAGTGTTGCATATTTTCAGAAAAATATATTAAATCTACAATGTGTTGCCGTGTTTATTAATAGTTGAGATAAACCAAACACAGATACTAGAATTAAATCGAAGTCACATCACATCTTTCATCATCAACTGTTGAAAGGCTGATGATGGAGGCAAATAAAAAAAGATTGTTTCTAAGAAGTCTAGGCAGTCACATTCAATTTGTTTTTTATTCAATGTACTTAACAAAATACCTTGTTCAAGTTTTATAGTAGAAGAACCATGACGACAAGCTTACGTGATTGGAGGCTCAACAATTTTTTTTTAGCTTTGGATAAAGCTGAAGGGTTCAGTTTACGTATAATTTTGTGGTTTATTTATATACTTCGATTCTAAAATTTAAATTAATTTTTATTTTGGTTTCTCATATTTTTTAAAATAATTTTAAAATAAAACATGTGGTTTTTGTTTTTAAACTGGAATTAATGTGGTTAGGAGTAATTTTAAATTTTGGATTTTAGTCCTAAATTTTATACTTTAAACATTTCATTACAAGAAAATATTTAATTAATATCAATTTTAGAGATAATCATTATAGTGACCAATTTAAATATCAATTTATAAAATAAAAAATTATTAATTATTAAAATAATTACTGTTATGAATAAAAAATTATAATTGATCTTTAATTTGATGACATTAGACAAAAGAAACTCCTAGCTCAACTTGGAGATAGAAACGTTCATTCAAAACAACTAACTCGACACGACTAGTAGTTGTTATTAGTCGGCTAAAGACAAAACCAAAAAAATATTTGTTTTGGTGGTAAAATAAATCAACCATAAATTATGAGACAAATGCCAAATTTAACGAATAAGAAGAAACTTATCTAAAGATAAGGTAAGAAAAAGTAAAGGCTCGACCCGATACCAGAAAGATGGTGGACCGGTTATGACAACCTTTTCATCTTAGCAAGTTGATGACTCAAGGTTAGAAAATTGTGTACTGTTTTAGTCGTTTAGAGTCAGACCAGATTCTTGAAGATGAATATTAAACATCCAAAAGTCTACTTAAAATTTGTGGATCCAAGAATTGGACCTAAATTCGCCTTATATTTAGTTTAAATTTTATTACCAAATAAGAAGATATTATGTGTGATTATTATATTTGTAATTCTTATTTTGGTTATTATTGTAATTGAATGTTCTTTTACAGAGAATCAAAACGATTTATAACTATTTTTCCTATAAATAAAGTATTAACTCTACTAGCCAAAGGCGGAAATTATTTTTGCCCCAGTGAGACTAACTTAGAGTAAAAAAAGTTCCTCTTATTTTGTTTTCGATTTAAGACCTAAAACTTTTAACTGGAACAACTTAATACACTAAATACCTATTTTAAATATTATTTTAAATATTATGATTAAATGTTCTATTTTATTAATTTTAAGCTAATAAGATAAGACGTAGAAAATAAATATTTGAAATTTAATTTAGAAAATTATTACAAATAGAATTAAAAATATGAAATATTATAAAATATATTTAAATATGTTTACTTATCTATATTTGTTTACTGAAATATTAATTTAATCTTGGATCGTTATATTTAAAAATATTATACTATAATACACAATAAAAATCATTATATTGTTAAAATTTGTCTGAAAAAAAATTGAATTAATTTATATTAATATTAGCATAAAATAAATATATTAATTTACCAGAATATGAAAAGATAATATTCCAATTTACTAATTTTAAAATTTTGAATCATAATTTTCATTTTGAAAAATTAATTTATGATAGTTTTAATTTTATGAGTAAGACTAAATTGATTTAATTTTTAGAATAAGAATATATTAAAATCTTAATATATAAATGTAAGAAGTATTTCAAGGCCCAATATTATTTTATTAATAGATTTTAAAATGAATTAACTACGAAGTTTATAAATAAAAGTTATCTTATTTTTATTTTAAAATCTATAATTTATAAAACTTTTCTCTCTGTCTTTACATTCTCTCAAACTCTAAAGGAGTTTCTTATTATCAAATTCTTATCAAATTGGAATTCTAAGAAACTAGTTAAGAGAAGATTATTTTAAACCAATCACAACTTGAAATTTGTAAGTATTTTGATTCTTTTACCTTTTCTCTTTATAAGTGGGTGGTTAAAAAGGGATATTGTATGTGTATGGTGGAGTTTTTGAATGTTTATCTAGATTGTTTGGAATGCTAGAAAGGTTTTTCCAAGAGATTGTAAGGTTAAGGCATGCTTCGGGAAGTTACCAACATTTTTGAGAATTTTGATGGCTGTATTGGGAAGCATAAATTGTAAGAAAGGTGAAAACACATGAATCATGTGGTAGTATATGAAGTTGTGATGTATTGTTTGTTGTTGAAAGAATAGATATGTTGGCTTAATATGATTAGATGTATAATGTAAAATCTAAAAATTACAATGCCATATTTTCCATATACAATATATTAGAATTATATTAATTATGAAATATATAAATATTTATTATAATGTAAGATGATTATTCGATGACAAATCATGTTAAAATTGAGTAAGTAAAGCAAGTCGAGTATAGAGGTTGACCTCTTGAAGTTGAATATCGAGGTTGAGTAAGTCAAATATTAAGGTTAATATCTTAAAGCTGAGTATTGAGACCGAGTAAGCCAAGTATTGAAGTTGACCTCTTAAATCAAGGTATTGAGACTGAGTAGACCGAATGTTGAGGCTAATCTCTTAAAGTCGAACATTAAGGCCGAGTATGCCAAGTAAGTCAAGTACTAAGGTTGACCTCTTGAAGTCGAGTATTTAGGTCGATCTCTTTAAAGTCAAGTACTAAGACAAAGTGAGATAAATATTTAGTTGGTCTTTTAAAGTTAAGTACTAAAGTCGAATAGGCTGAGTACTGAAGCTAACTTTTCAAATTAGAATGTCGAGACTGAATAGGCTCCATACTAAAATCTTAAATCTGATATTGAGATTGAGTAGACTGAGTATTGAGATTGACTTCTTAAAACCAAATATTAACACAGAACTAAAGAAAAAGATAAAAACTTATCTCTTTGTATAAAAAGATAAACAAACAATTAATACTACCACGGTAAAAAATTGTTTATCATATCAACCTTTTATTAATATGTTTCCACCAACCATGTAAAAGTTAGTAAGAATATTAGGAAAAGAAGGAATAGTAAATAAATAAAATTCCTTCTTCTTTTTCAAGTATTACGAAGATCTATATTGTAAAATAAAAAATAAAAAATAAAAAGTGTAATATATATATATATATATATATATATATATATATATATATATATATATATATATATATATATATATATATATATATATATATATATATCACTTAAAAGTTTCCATCCCATAAGATTGTTGTTGGTGATAAAACTTTTAAAATGTAAAATGTTGTGCTTTTGCAGTTTTGGATTACTCTCAAGTTGGATATCACTCAAGTAACATGATTTTAACATGAATGTTAGTATACGTGTCTTGAATGTAAGCCACGCCAGTGTTGGACACATTTTGGACACTCAAGATGTGGATTCGGCACTCAAGTCGTGGAGGCAGCTCAAGTCGCAAGATGTGGATTAGCGACATGATTTATGGACCTTTTAAATTTCGTTTCCAGTAAGTAGATGTCGTCGAAGCATTGGTTGTAACGCACAAGGGACAAGGCGGTCACCGGAGTAAGGAGAGAATTAGGATTTATTTATTTCATGTTGTATTTCACTTGAGTAGAGGGTGTGTCGCACGAATCCGAGTCAAAGTTAAGTTGACCTAATCTCATATTTAACTAAGTTGTGATGGATTTAAGTTAAGTTGAATCTAACCAAGGTTAGATTAAGTTAAGTCTAGATCAAAATAAATCCAATAAATTCTTAAGTTTTAAAATAGATTGAGTTAGGTTAATCCAAGTCAAGTTGATCTATGTTTAACCAATCATAAATGAAAATCACGTCCAATTGAATTAGATTAATCTTCACTTAGACCAATCTGATATCAAATTTAATCTAATTGAGCAAGTAAATGGAATTAAGTTTTAATCTAATTTAAATTGTTTAAAAAAAATCCAAATCAATTTGATTTAGTTAAAATAAATCTATATTTTAGATCTATTGTATTTTAGTATTATAGTTAACTATAATTAATCTAATATTAAAAGGAAAAATTAATATAATTAAAATAACAAATCAAATTAAGATAAATATATAAATTTAGTCACTAGTGTTTTTGTTATTTGATATAAATTAGGTAATTATCTATGTATCTTTACATTTTTATTTAATCACTTACTTTTAACTTGCATTTTTATTAAAAAACAATTAAAAATGTCAGTAATTTGAAACTAATAAATAATTTTTCAATAAGTAAAAGCAGTTATATCAGATCTTTCTTTGTATAAATGTTCTAATGTGAGAAAGGTGGTAGGCTGAGAGTTCAATTTGCCTAAACAATTCATGTTTCAACAATTAAATATTTAGAGCCTATTTGCTTCCAAAGATATACCGATCAAGAAAAAGGAAAAAAAGATGATATTCTTGGTTTGTTTCAAGAGATTTGCAGAAAGTTGTGAGGATAAATTTGAAAAAGAAAGGATAAAAACCATTCTCATCATAAAGAAGATTCGTAAGAATTAGCCGGAAAAGCCACATTATCATATGTATTTTACAAATTTACCCCAAATAATTTTTAATTAATATGTTTGTTATTATAATCTCATTTGCATATTTGAATTATAAAATATATTAAATACTTCAATATTTATGAGTTATAAATTAAACTAGTATAGACATAAAGTTTAATTATTTTTCATATATTAATAATAATGATAATGATAATAATAATAATTTATAATATAAATTTTATTATTAATAATAATAATATTTATAATATAAAAATACTAATGTTAATTGTGAATTAAAACACACAAAAAATAATTAAATAATAATAATAATAATTATTATTAATATTAAATCCTATGCATAATTAAAAATAGAAATAATGATAATAATAATTGTATTAGGAATGATAATAATAACTATTGTAATAATAATAATTATTATTATTATTATATTTAATTTTATATTAATTTTAATTATAAGAATAAAATTGTAATCTAAAGATTTAATCTATTACACCATGTTTTTTCTATTTATCATATGAATTGACGTATTTTTTGTTCAAATTCCTTTACTTTTCTCTCTCCATTCCTTGAAACGAACAACATTACTTACTCTCTCCATCCCCATTCCCTCGAATCCACTCACTCTCTTAGATCCATCCGAAGAAGCAAATGCATCCTTAATGAAAATAGTGTTGGCATCATGTTTGGTCTAAGCATTATAGACTTGAGCTCCGTATTCAGTAACTTTATAAAAAAACGTGATTGAGAAAAGAAACTCCACATAAGATGAGTAGTCAAATTTCTTAAAGTTAGTTAGTTATCTGACTCGGTGACGTGCTTCAAAAGGTTAAGACTTTTCTTTCTCCTTTGATACACAGATAAGAAGGGTAGGATATTATAGGTTAATAAGTACAATTTACTCTTACAAGTCTCAATTCTCAGAGATTATGCCGAGACAAGATGACAGGTTTTCTACAATCCAGCAGAAATTACTCACAGTATTTAATAATATATGGCACTTTAGAATCAATAACTATTGTAGAAAACATAGTTTCCAACACCAGCCAAAGATTGACCATAATCGGATTTCCTAATTCCCAAAAGTTGTTTCCTACTCCATATGCTACTGCTACAACAGGAAGAGGAAGGAGAAGGGGAATAAACCTAACTACAACAGCTAATGGAAATAAATTACCACTACAAGTAAGAAATCAGGACTATACAAGCAGTCTGAGACAAAAGCTTCATTCTGCTTAACCAAGAAAGAAATAGGGGAACTAGAGGACTACATCCAGAATAACCAACCCTTTCTTTCAAATTTAGTTTTTATTTTGTTTTTTAACTGGGAATTAGGAAGCATGCAGCATCACTTAAAGCAGGAGAGAAGCTACAAGCAATGTCAGAGTGGATAAAAAGATGCAGACAGTGACCTTAGCCTGTGCATTTCGCGGTGGTGGTGCTCCTGCTTCAGTTCCAGAAATAGGGCTTGATGGGGCAATTTTAGAAAGTGGAGGCAAAGGGGGTTCTGTCACTTCATCTTCAGTCAAGGGAGGGGCTGGAGCCTGAGCTGGTGGCAAGAGAGATTTATCCATGACTTGCAAAAGGTCACCTACTTGAACTGGTTCCATGTACATAGGTGTCTTATCGCCCAAATTTAAGCATTTGTTCCCTGTGTTAGGATGAGGAACAATAATATCAGTCATCAGATGGGAGACTTCATTGTAGTCCTAAATTTGCTATGAAAACAAATTGAGACCCCGTCAAAATTATGATGGAAAGAGAACTAGAAGAAGTTGTGAGGGAAAATTACAAACTTAAAAAAATGAATTACGAAAGAGAAGTAAAAGTAAGAAGTGCCTAAACCCTAGAGTGATTAAATAGAAAATATGAAAACCAAATAGTGCCGAAGTTGCACCTTTAGTTCCAAGAACAGGAAATAAAGGTTTTGTATGCACTTACTTCTATATCTATTAGCTGTTTTTGGAAAGTCTGTGATAACACCGTCAATTGCAGCATCTTGAACAAATGTGTTGATCTCCACATATGCATCTGACATGAAATCCCATGCCTGAGATAGAAACTCATTGCTGAATGTTTCCACGTATACAGAGAGATTGGAAGATTTGAACTTCGATACAATCTTTGTAGAGGCAATCACGAATAATTCACTAACAGGATATACAGATTCCTTTTTGACAACCACAGAATGAGCAAATCTTTTGATATCCGAAATAGCTGAATCAACAGCACCACCAACTATCTCGTCAATCTTGTAGACAAGCTCGTATTTGGCTTTCTCCTTGAATTTCAATAGCACAGAACTGTTAGTGGATTGAATCATAACTTTTGGAGCCCCTGGTTTATCATAACCTGATTTGCTCAAAGTATCAATGACTGCATCAGTCACACTTAAGTTTTGTTTCCTTGCAAGATAGGCTGCATTCTGACAATGGTACACAAAATAATTTCAATAAAATAAGACAAAAGAAATTTATAGAAAGAAATTCATTATGTCACGCTAAAAACACTTATTATCTTTCATACTTAAAAAATAGAAACCACACAACTCTCTCTTTCCCTCACTCTCTCTTAGTGATTTGAGATCCCTAATGTGATTTGGATGGGGAATTGGATTAGGGAATGAGGAGTGCAGTGCTTAAGGTTGTCTCTTTTGTTAGGCAATAAGTCTCTTGGACCATTATTGTTATTTTCCTACAAATCTGCTGTTATGTAATATGCATATTTATAATAATTACATATGTTTAGGATTCCTAATTTAGGTTGTAAAAATCAGGAATTAGGATCAATTATCATCAATAGTCGTATATGCTATGTATTATTTAAGGAGGTGAATAGAGAAGTGAAGGGAAAGAAAAACAGAGAGTCCTATTTCGTGACATCTTTGACGTTCATACTAAAGAAGAAAGTTAAACAAGCCACCGGGTTTGTTACATGCTTTTATCAAGAAACAATGATAATTTGAAGTTTCATTTGATGCTAATTACATCTAGTAATGCTTTTGTGTCCCAATAATTTCTTGACTCCCTTCTCAATGTTGTCTTGGGATTTACAAGGATTATATGTGTTGGGAATAGTCCAAATGTGAGTCAAAGTCTCACATTGGATGAAATAGACAAAGTTAAATACTATATAAGAATAAAGACCCAAAATACCATTGCCTTAAAGTTTTGAAATAAATATGGTGTCAAATACCTTATATGTGTAAGACCAATGTCATATATATATATATATATATATATATATATATATATATATATATTATATAACCCATCAATATGAATGCCCCTCATGAATAAAAGAAGTCATTTTTTAAGCTTTACCGTATGGCTTACACTTTATTGAGCATGACTGCTTATTACCAAAGATATTATATGTTCACACAATCGACAACTAAGGAATGAATAGAAAAGTGAAATAACAGGCATAAGCAGAACACACCTCAATGATGATCATAACATTTAGTGTGGAAGTATGAGTTTTTGTCAAGTTCAAGAAATCTGACAGTGTTAAAAATTGCCCCTTCTTGTTGTATTCTGGGTTCCTATACAAACTGTTAATAGAATGTGGGTTCAACATTAAGGCTGCAGGGAAAAAGATAAAAATCACAGACGTCAATTATTTGCGTATATTTTTTTCATATTTTTGAAATACATAAATACATTCACAGAGGGTATTGAAGCACAAAATGAAAATTAAAGTGAGGGCAAAGTGAATAAAAATTTTCATGCCACTATTCTTCCAAGAAGCTATAAATAACTCTGGGATTTGTCAGAGCAGGATTTCGTGCACCTCCTTCAGGTCCATATCCTGCTTTAAGGAATATCTTTACACAAATGAAAACACCAAAACAATTATGATAATATATCTGTAAGCAAGATTGATTATGCTGTACAGAGAAGCAATAATGTTACTTTCGTCTCAATTATTCCTAACGTATTATTTGTCTGTATAGTGTATGTGTATCTCATTCTACATGAATTTCCACTTATTTAAGGTATATATCATTTATTGTTTGGTAGATCTTTGTTAAGAGAATACTCTTCTCAAGTATTCTCTGTCTTGTGTATAATATTGTAAATAGGTTGTATTGTGTTCAGTTAGTTACAGCTGTTAGGTTGTTACAACAGCTGTCATTTATTAGACAGTTACAACTATATTACAGTTCTAACTAGTCTAACTATTGTAGCTATTCAGATATTCAAAACTAATAAAAAAATTATTCTTTAGTTTCTAATTACTAATACTTCTATCATTCGAGTTTTCTTTCAAATAGATAGTCTTTCATATAAATGAACTGAATGAATAGTATTGGACCATATGACTTACGGCTCAAGCTTTTTATATTATCCCATGCCAAGTCGAATGTAAATATTCCATTGCCAGATTTGATCTCTGGGATAGTTTTGCCTAGTCTGCTGAAACTTGATTGAGCAACATTTGTGCTCTCTATAAGATCAATAGAGCTTAAGCAAAAAGGTATTCCATCCTTGGACATTTGAACAGGACAGTCAAGAACATCCACACCATCTGAAATAGCCTTCTCATATGCTAAGTCGGTACAAGGAGGATAGTCTCCACTTGCTCCATATTTTGAAATAACCAAAGTGTTAACTGAAACAAGAACAGAATGAATGTATGTGGTTAACAATGATGTAATCTGCACAAGCATAGAGGTATTATGAAATGAATTGACCATGGATACACTAAAGAACAAAATGAGTACATAATCATAGAATAGAAGCATAAAAGCATTGATTTTAACGCACCTTTCTTTGGAGCATTGAGGCCTATGTGAGCAAAGCAGTCTGCATAAGAAGAATAGAAATCGACAGTCATTTAAGGGGGGGCGGGGGAGGAAGAATTTTATACTCACGCGTACATGCATTCTGAAGTTAGTGTGGGATGAATGATTGCTATGTAGAATCCGCATGAACTAAAATCAAGCAATGAAGTACATTCAAATTTTTAGAAAAAACCGTATTCAATTTGGAAAGATAATAGCATGCAATTCTTAAGCGGAAAAATATCTATATTTTTGCTAATTTAGTAAGAAATTAACAAAGTAAATTAGCACACAAATGCCTAAGTAGGAATGTAAAAAAAAATTCGTACCACGAGTATCCGCGGATAAAATCCGCAACGGATATGAAATAAATATTGTAGATGGATACCCGCAGGTAATGGGTACGGGTATTTTTTAATACCTGCATGTTAAGGGAACGGGTACGGTTATAATACCTGCATGTTAATGGGACGGCAGGTACGAGTATGATAATATCCGTACCCGTGAATACTTGTCGCTATACTCTAATTTAAATTAAAAAAAAAAAAACATGATTAAAATATTAACATATTGAATTTGAATGAG
>Ga0209589_1013621_pt1 | contig 10535 bp, 5 predicted proteins | sample CowpeawhiteBW_FD_187525 | JGI IMG/M metagenome (GOLD analysis project Ga0209589, IMG submission 187525) | Root nodule microbial communities of legume samples collected from California USA - Cow pea white BW (SPAdes) (version 2) | ecosystem: Host-associated > Plants > Roots > Nodule | place: USA...
TATAATAATAATATTATATATATATATATATATATATATATATATATATATATGCTTATTTTCATTTTTTTAATTCATATTTACAAAAGTAATATTACCTTTTTTTTTTAGAATTTGTCAATGTTTGAAAGAAAAAAATCCTCATTAAAACTTTTGACAAATAATCTTAACTTGCGCGTTGGAAAAGAAAAAGAAAAAGTGGAGTTCCAAGTAATCTCATGCTATATGAGATGAACAAGTCATATTTATTATTAATTATTTTAACAATGAAAATGTATATTAGAAAATAATGCTAAAAAATACTTTAATAATGATGAAAGAATAATTATAATAAAATTTAATGTTTAAAATAATCTCTTACCAATATATTCAAAACAACAATATGAAGTCAACAAAGAGAAGTCGACTTCGATCAAAATGAAAGTCATTTTAATTAATAAAGAGAGAATATGAAAATAAAAGTATTAATTTTGAAGGAAGCAAAGATATTAAAATTTCCAAATTCTTAATTTTAAATTAAATTTTAAAATTATATAATTATAATTACCTAAATTACCTTTATAAATTTATTCTTTAAAATATTATCATCCATTTTTTCAATAGAAAACACATTTGTAAAAAAAAAAATATAAAAATATATATAATTTGTGTGTTGTCCTTTTTTTTTATCCGAAAATATATACTATTACTACTTTATTAGTAAAATGAGTTGAACTTATAACGTCGCACTTTCTCTTCTAAACTCAACTAACCTTTATCCTAAACCACCTTACAACTTCCGTGTGCTGTGTTGGTGATCTAATTAATTGTTATATTATGTTATATTTAACTTTTACTAAGTAAACTTTAATATTGACTAACTTTATTAATGCTTCTGTCAACCATGGCCAATCTTTCAGACTAAGAATTTGGTCGGCTAGTACATCTTTCAACACCGATACTTCTTTGAAATTTCCTTGCTTTTCCACTATTTCTTTTACTTTTTATAAAGAGACTAGATATAAAGCTGAATCCACAATTATATGTTTCAACTTTTCAATCCTCGCCGATAATAGAACAACCCTTATTTCCCTTTCTGGAACAACATAATACTGACTTACATGTACAGTACAAAAACTTATTTCCTCCTATACAAATAACTTTTCTTCTTTATTATATTAAATCAAACCCTGCCGGATTATCCTTATTAATTATATCATATTTATTTTGACTCAAAGAGTACCATTTTACTTTAACTTAAAAATCAATTTAATTCAATTATTTGACAGAAAACAGAAGAAAATAACAAATACGATAAATGAAATGGTAAAAATAAATAACTGACAGAGAAATAAAGTAAGCGTGATCACATTCATGAACCTTATGACTTGGAACAGATAACACAGATTTTTCCACAAACTTTTTACTCGCAATTTTTATTTAGTTTCAGTTTCCCAGTGGTCTCTGTGCACAATCAACCATTCTCATCATCACCACCACCATGTTTCCTTCCAGAGACATGGCCATGGCTTCACCCTCTTCAATCTTCTCTGCTTACGCTTCCATGACAGCTTCCATCATGCTTCTGCGTTCAATAACCAACGACCTCATTCCTCAACCAATTCGTGGATACCTTATCAACACCTTCCGCTACTTCTTCAAGCCTCGCTCCAACACTCTCACTCTCATCATCCAAGAGTACTCCAGCGGCATAGCTCGCAACCATCTCTACGATGCTGCAGAGGTTTACCTGTCCACAAAAATCACCCCCCAGAACGAGAGACTAAGCGTCAGCAAGACTCCAAAGGAGAAAAAGCTCTCCTTAAGACTTGAAAAGGGTGAAGAGCTGGTTGATTGGTTTGATGGGGTTAAACTCAACTGGAATCTCATCTGCTCAGAGTTCGAGAAGGGCAATGGTTCCTATGATCACTCCAGAAACAGCTCCACCAGAACAGAAAAGAAGTACTTTGAGCTAAGCTTTGAGAAGAAGCACAAGGAGATGGTGGTGGAAACTTACTTGCCTTTCGTTATTGACAAAGAGAAGGAGATGAAGGACGAGGAGAGGGTGTTGAAGATGCACACTCTCAACACTTTCTATGGCCACGGAGGGTTCATGTGGGATTCCATTAACTTGGACCACCCTTCAACGTTTGAGACCGTGGCGATGGAGGCAGAGATGAAGAACCACATAATGGAGGATTTGAACAGGTTTTTGAGGAGGAGGGAGTTTTACAGGAAAGCTGGGAGGGCGTGGAAACGAGGGTACCTGTTGTATGGCCCTCCTGGAACCGGCAAATCGAGCTTGATCGCAGCCATGGCGAATTACTTGAAGTTCGATATCTATGATCTCCAACTTGACAACCTAGTCACCGATTCAGACCTCAGAAAGTTGTTGCTGGCAACTGCAAATAGGTCTATTCTTGTGATTGAAGACATTGATTGTAGTGTTGATCTGCCAGGGCGCAGACATGGAGATGGACGCAAGCAACCTAATGTGCAGGTTGGTCATCATTCTTTCACTGTTTGTATTCATTCTCTACATCTGTGATAATTTTTCTCTCTTAACAACACTATTTGTTAGATTTGAATGAATGTAATAATTTCTGAAACGATGTGATGGATGCAGTTGAGTTTGTGCGGGTTACTGAACTTCATAGATGGGTTATGGTCGAGTTGTGGTGACGAGAGGATCATCATACTCACCACCAACCACAAGGAGAGGCTTGACCCGGCACTGTTGAGGCCTGGAAGAATGGACATGCACATTAACATGTCTTATTGCTCCTACCACGGGTTCAAGGTTTTGGCCTCAAACTACTTGGGCATTTCTTGGGATCATCACCTGTTTGGGGAGATTGAAGGCTGTTAGGAATCCAAGTGTGAGTCTAAGTCTCACATTGACCAGAAATGAGAAAGTAGAGCACCATATAAGGATCAAGGCCCATAAACCCATTGCCTTAAGGTTTTGGGTTGAGAGTGGTGTCAGTATCTTATGTGGTTAGGCTCAGGTCTCATTGGTGTTGTATCTCCCCAGTGAAGCCCCCTCTGTAAAACCTAACAAGTGGTATCAGAGCCGATGGTTAAAATCGGTTCAGACGAGTGCAGTAAGGTCCCTGTATCGAAAGTCTTCCTGGCAAAGAGTTCCAGGTAAGCGTGTCCCGTTAAGATGAACGGCGGTACGAGAAGGGGTACTCGTGGTTGGGAATGCTTCCGCTGGAGGGGGAGTGTACCAATGTGGTTGAAGGGACTCACCCTTGAGGGGGAGAATGTTAGGAATCCAAGTGTGAGTCTAAGTCCCACATTGACCAGTATTGAGAAAGTAGAGCACCATATAAGGATCAAGGCCCATAAACCCATTGCCTTAAGGTTTTGGGTTGAGAGTGGTGTCAATGTCTTATGTGGTTGGGCTCAGATCTCATTGGTGTTGTTCTCCCCGGTGAAACCCCCTCTGTAAATCCTAACAAAGGCCTGATAGAGGGCACGCACATAACCCCGGCACAAGTGGCAGAGGAATTGATGAAGAGCGAAGATGCTGAGGTTGCACTAGAAGGATTCCTGAAGGTGCTTAAGCGAAAGAAGATGGAAGGTGATGTGTCTGAGAATGATGGTTCTGATAAAACAGAACTTAACCAATCCAAAAGCTCCAAAGTTGGTTGCAAGCAGAAAAGACCAGTTTGTATCAGCAAGAGAAAAAATAGTACGGGTACTCAGAGAAGAACAAGAGCACGTACTTTGCAATAAACTTAGAACTTTTTTTTGAAGGGTCTAATAGTGTTGTGTCTACTATATAATGTTGGTGATAATGTTCTGTAAGTTTTAACTTTTTCTTTGATGTTCTTGTTGTCAATGTGACATAGTATGTGATTTAGAGGGAATGTGGCATAGTTTTAGTAACAATGGCAGTTGAGCAGATGAAAGAACCTCCCACTTTCACCATATTGCTTTGGTGCTTAGAAATGTAAACAAGTGTGGAGAAATGATGGAGGAAGATGACTGATAACAATGTTTTTAATTAGATTTAAGAATGATAACAGTGAAGAACATTTTCATCTACAAAATGATTCTCCAATTGTGTGGAGAAATGTATCCAACAACTCAATGCACACTTGTTTGGTATGTTATCTTTGGCAATATTAGATGGGTGATAATTTCATCTTTAATACAATATGTTGTTGTGAGATTGTTCATTACTTTTTTGGCACTTCTCCTGATATAAAATTCCATACTTACAAATCTTTATTCAAGATCTTCCACTAAAGATGTTTTAACCAAAAAAGTTAATATATTTTTTGAATAAGACTGAAAAGTGGAAATAATTTAAAAATAATCAAACCATTAGTGTGCACTTGGAAAAAATATAAATAAAATTAAGATATTTATTAAATTAACTTAGTTTAGACTATAATCAATAGCACAATTACCATAAGTTTAATACTTATATGAAAGGATTTAAGTTACTTAATTCTATTATCAGTTCTCAATGTACAAGAAAAGTTTAAGTGATTATCAACCTTCTTCTTTTGATAGATTATTTTAATGTAATATTAATTCATGTAATTTATAGATAACTTTAATGTAAAGGTTTTGGATATGATGATTATTAAAAATGTATTAAAAGTATGAAAATTATTTTAGGATTATTAAAATTAATTCTCTCTTCTCATTTCATTAAAGGTAATATGGTATTTTAATAAATGACTTTAAAATATTAAAAGTTGATAACAGTTGGTTGTATGATAAAAGTTACGATCTTAAAAAAAACGAAAGGTAATTTGTACTGGACAAAATGGGCTTTTTTGTATTTTGGGGTCTGTTAGAATACAAATTTGTATAAATGAGTTTGTTAAATTTTTTTTTACGAAAATGGATCAAGTCGTCAGGGAAGAGGACGACATCGGAGGTGAAGTCGTCCTCCCCTGACCGATTTCTTTATTTATTTTTTTTCAAAAGTGATGTCGTACTATACTATAACGATTTTGCTTTTAAAAAAAGTGAAGTCGTCGTTATGCATAACGACTTCACCTTTCCAAAATTTTTTTGTTTGTTTTTTTTGTTTTTGTTTTATTATTTTTTTTCATAATATATGAATTTTCATTATTTTTTAATTTAAATTTATTGGAAAAATAAACAGTAAAAATTTCAATAGAATAAAAATTAACTTTAAATTAATATATTTTAAAAAAACAAATAACTTATAATTTAAAAAACATTGATAACTTATAAATTAAAAAAAATAACGAAAACTTAAAATTAAAAAAATATAATCAAAAATGAAACAAAAAATAATCAAAACAGTTAAATTAAAAAAAAGGAAAAAAATAATTGAAATATTTAAAAAATAATAATGAAAAGTGAAAAACTAAAAAAAAATTAAAACTGAAAAGCTAAGAAAAAAGAAATGAAAAGTGAAGTCGTCATGTTGTAGTACGACTTCACTTTTCAATTTAGTAGAAGTCGTTATAAAAAATAACGACACTATTTTTTTTTTAAAAAAATGCAAAACCGGCCTGGAAGATGACAGTTTCACCTTGAAAGTCGTCCTCCCCAATAACGATTTGACCCAATTTTACAAAAAAAAATTCAACGAACCTTATTTTACAATTTTTTGGTCAAAAAGACCCTCAAATACAAAAAAGCCGGGCAAATTGTATATCATCAAAATATTCGTCAAAAAACTTTAGCAATAGATTCAGATAAAATCTTGAATGATTCTAATAATATAGTTTTTGAGAATCATATTAGAGTAGTTTTTTGGATTGTATTTAATTGTAAGGAACAAATTTATTGTTTTTTTTAATTAGTAACTAACATACAATTGCATTAAATAGAAACAAAAGTAAATGAAGAATTTTAAAAGAAATTTTTCTCCAAATTTCAAGGTTTATAACATAAAATTAAAAAAAAAATCTTGGAGAGAAATTGAATCTCCTAATGAGTTTTGAATGGAAGTGCTTAAGTTGTATTAGAAAAACAACTTAAAACCTCGTAAAAACTTATTCTTTTATCTTTTTAAGTCCAACTTAAGTTAAAAGAAAGAAAGGAAGTCGTATATGGTCTTTTCTTTTAATAGTTTTTTCCTATATTCATGATGCGTCTTATCTTCAATGTCTTCATAACTAATAAAAAAATAACAAAGATAATATACGAAAGAAAAAATTTATTGATTAAAGTTGATTAAATATCACAAAATTATGAAACAATAATAATTAAGTAGAATGTAAGACCCACCACAATTTCTAATTAATTGAACCATAAAGAAAGTATGTGGATTTTTTATTAGTAACATTTTTCAACCTCTTTTCAACAGGATTTGATGTTTTGGGCCGGGCTGAACCTAGCCCAGCCCACATCCGCTCCCTGTCTTCTTTCTTGGTGGATTACGCTGGTAGCAGGTACAGCTTCCATCAGCGAAAGGAACAAAACAAACACATCGCAGAAAACCTTCAATTTCCGCTTCCTTCAATTTTGGAACAAGTTTATCGGTTCTCAACTTTAACTACCACACTCATCGAAAAGACCCTTGCATCTTCGCACAGGTTTTAAATGTGCGAACAATCTCTAATTTGCTTCTCAATAATTACGATTATTATTACCAACAATTTCTGATTTTCAATTTTGTAGATAACAAAGATGGATCCGAACGCGGTGAAGTCCACTCTGTCCAATTTGGCGTTTGGAAACGTAATGGCAGCAGCTGCCCGTGATTATCAGAAGGTAATTTAATAATTTTTCACTTCACAATACTATTACCTTTACGATTCGCATAAAAGGAAACAGAACTTCTCTGTGATATGTGCGTAATATCGGAGAAGCTAAATTTATGCATGCCTCACAATTCATGTGGTTGTTCGTGACAACCTAGGTCATAACGCAATTCATTCTTCCCTTTTCGATGCTCATTTTCATCATCTGATGGTCATATGCTTACAAACATTAATGGAACTAATATCCTACATTGCATCATGTTTTGTATATTTTAACGGGAGAATGTTATCATATTGTAATTTTTTTTTCACTTCTTGAATCTGGCTAGTCATTTTCAAGTGTTTTTTTCAGTCGCAAATAAAATTGAACTACTAATGCTGGTATTTTGGAATAATGCCGTGTTTAAGAAACTTACCTTGGTAAATAGTTTAATACTCTGCTTTTTGGGACAGTTTTCGAAGTCTACGATAGGAACTTGAGTATTATGAGGTGACTAAGTCTCATATGACCAATAATATAGATGTTCGGTGTAGTAAGTATTTGGTTATTCTTTCTTAATGGTTAGCTTTTTGAGGTGGGTTCACCTAGTGCTTGGATACTTATCAATTGGTGTTAGAGCTTGTTGTTAGTGTCTCGGAAAGGGTTACCAACTGTAGTGTCATAAAAGTGAGAAGCTGCCAAGATGTTGGCTATTAGGGGCGGTGCTATGTCGGAACATGTGTTCTATGGTGAGTTTACGTCTAACATCAAGTATTTAAATGTTTGGCTTTCCCTTTTTATTAACGAACTAGCTTTTGAGGATAGGTTCCCTTAGTGCATGGATCATCAATTTATGGTAGCAACTTGGTAATATGGGGAACCTAAGTCCCACAGTGACTGGTAGGTAATGCTTGTTGAAGTATTTAAGTGCTTGGTTCTCCCATCCTAATAATTTGGATACTTATTATGTGTTGGCGAAATCCCACATCGGTAGCTTGGGATTCTTGGTGGGCTATTTAGTTTTTGGTTCTTCCCTCTTCAGCTAGCTTTTGAGGGTGGATTCCTCAAGTGCATGATACTTTTCGCACTAATTTCTTGAAAGTATTTTGTTGTATATAATTGAAGTTGTGTTTTTGGATAGTCTTATCCATAAAATCTTTTTAGGAGAATAAAGTAAGATTATAACATGTGTTGAGCTTTTCCACAAGCTTCTTTCAACTTATGAACCTTAGCTTTTGGAGAGGTTCAAGCTAAACGTAAAGAACTTCTATAAAAGTTAATTTCAGCTTATCTGAAAAGCTCAATTCATTTTATCCACTTGTTTTCTTCTCCTGTAAGTGTTTATAAAAATGTAAGTGTTTATAAAAAGTTTATTTGTAAAGCGCCTTACTGTTACTCATATATGTTAACGTTTTTGCAAAATTTCCTCCGATGATTGTTGTTGTGTATAAATCTTATGTTAGCAGCTACATACTGATGTAATGTTACACATGCTATGATCCCTGTAGGAATTGCTTGCTCAACAGAAGGCAGAGGGATCAAGTTCGGTAAATGAGGAGGTTGACCTTGATGAGTTAATGGATGTATGTTTTGCAAACCTTTCAATCCCATCCTATATGTGTGCTGTGAAAACCTTTCAATCTCATCATATACGTTCAGTAACTTCTTCCTTATGCTGATTTCAGGATCCTGAGTTGGAAAAGTTGCACGCAGAAAGGATTGCAGCTCTTAAGGTGGCAATCTACTTTAAGTACCAAGATGCAAATGATGTTCAGATTTATGTTTTTACTTGTTTTTGTTTATAAATTTCTTTGCTATTCACAACTTAATTTGTATTCAATAGAAAGAAGTAGAGAAACGAGAGGAATGGAAGAAGAAAGGTCATGGAGAATACAGGGAAATAACAGAGGGTGATTTCTTAGGCGAAGTCACTGGAAGTGAAAAGGTGATTTGTCACTTCTACCATAAGGAGTTCTATAGATGCAAGTATGTTATTGACTTAAATATTATTATTCCTTGTGGCTCAACATCTTTCGGTCTCCATTTCTGACATGCAAGGATACATGTGTCTGTTATATTTCCAGGATAATTGATAAGCATTTAAAGTCCCTTGCACCAAAGCATATTGATACGAAATTCATCAAGCTTGATGCAGAGGTCAGCATGAACCATTCTATAGAGAGATTTTGGGTTTTGCCTAGGGGTTGAGTCAATGTAACTGTATCCTTTAACATGTTTTATTAATCCAACTGTTTGACTTGGTAAAGAAATTGAATAGAGTTCACTATTGAAAATGAAATGCAGAATGCGCCTTTCTTTGTTACAAAACTGGCTGTGAAGACTTTGCCTTGTGTCATACTGTTCAGGTGAGGCCTAAATCTGTGCCTTTTGGATCTTGGTCAATCGAGTGATTCACTATTAATGAGTGTGTTATTGATTCCGTTAGGTCTCAGAAGAAAAAAAGAAGATGAGAATGGAGTGTAAAACCCTAAAACAATCTTTATCTTCAATATCACCCCCTTCCCCTCCAAAAAAATAAAAACAGAAGCTATAGATGTAATGTGGCAAAGTAATCCCAGATGAAATCAAATTCTGTTCTTAAGGAACTATTCTGACAGAATAATATTGATTTGTTACAAATGAGGATAATATTGATTTGTTATATCAGTACAATGGCTAACGACTAGGTGTTTTTTTTTCAGACAAGGAGTTGCAGTAGATAGATTGGTTGGATTTCAAGATGTGGGAGGGAAAGATGATTTTACTACAAGAACACTGGAGGCTCTGCTGATAAAGAAAGGTAGTGCTTTTAATTAACCTTTTCGTTTCGTAGGGACTGGAAAGTTTCTTAACTGTCATGTGACAGGTATAATTGCCGAGAAGAAAGATGAGGATGATGAAAATGATGAATATCTTGACAGTACACGCAGAGTCGTCAGATCCTCCACAATTGCTGGTTCTGATTCTGATTCTGAATAAAGTTAATCAGCTAGTGGCTTCATTAACGAAGAATCTGCAGTTTATCCTCTTCATATCTTTTGGATTTCGGGCTTGTATCCTTGTTACACTTTTGGTTTTTTGCTTTTGGGAAGTGGTTTGTGTCCATAGCAATCATGCGGAAACGCTACCTGGCGACCACTATTCTATGAACTTGTCCCTCTAGGAATCGCCTAACGTATCTCCCATCCAAGGGTGCAAAAGGTTGAACATCATTTGTAACAGAAGAAATTGATATAGATTTTCTAAAATGGATTTACTTGTTCATGTGAGTGTAGTACAAAGATACTGGATATGGGCCAGTACTTGAATTGTTTGCAGGAACTGTGGTATCAAACTTGAGGACATTTTTTCTTTCTGTATCCTGTGAAAGTCTTGGCACACTCTGTTAGGGGGCTTGAAACTTCATTACTATTACTACTGTTGTACCAAAAACAAAAGTGAGTGCATTATGAATATAATTATATCATTTATTGTTACATCAAAATATATGATTACACAATAATATCCGTATATAAAATATCTCGTTATCATAAACTCACATCATCTTGTTATGTGAAAATTGTTTATATTTCTTTCTTAAAAGATATTTAAAAGTGGGATTATATTTTATGTGAACATTGCTTATCTTTTCTTCGTAAGTATTAAACAGGTGTTGTGTTTGGCAAGCTACTGGAAATTTTACTTAAAACTTGAAAAATTAAATTTTCGTTGAAAATTGTAGTGATTTTACTAAATTCAATTATTTGATAAGATCAGTTTTTGAATTTGTTAATGAATGTAAAAATAACATGGAATGATATGTTCATGCAGTCCTAAAGACAAAAAGGCTGCCTTAGGCAGCATTTGAATATATATATATATATATATATATA
>Ga0209589_1013625_pt1 | contig 10528 bp, 12 predicted proteins | sample CowpeawhiteBW_FD_187525 | JGI IMG/M metagenome (GOLD analysis project Ga0209589, IMG submission 187525) | Root nodule microbial communities of legume samples collected from California USA - Cow pea white BW (SPAdes) (version 2) | ecosystem: Host-associated > Plants > Roots > Nodule | place: USA...
ATGGCAACCTTATTCATCAGAAACAGGAACAACTACATCACATACTATCCCCATGGCCATTCGCTAAATGGGGAATGGACATCCTCGGCCCCTTCTCACCCGGCAAGGGGCAAGTAAAATTCCTAATTGTAGCCATCGATTATTTTACCAAATGGATCGAAGCCAAGCCGTTAACCACTATCACGGCCCAGCAAGTCCAGCAATTCGTGTGGAAGGACATTATATGCAGATATGGTGTACCACATACCATTATCACAGACAATGGCCGACAATTCATCAACAAGGAATTAGCCAAATTCTACAGCGGCCTAGGCATCAAGCACATCACAAGCTCTGTAGAACATCCACAAACCAATGGGCAAGCAAAGGCAGCAAATAAAGTCATCCTCGTAGAGCTGCGCAAGAGGTTGGATACCGTCAAAGGCCGATGGCCTGAAGAGTTAATAGAAGTACTATGGGCTTACAGATGCACCCCCCAATCATCAACAAACGAATCCTCATTCAGCTTAGTCTACGGCGCAGACGCCATGATACCAGTAGAAATTACCGAACCATCCCTGCGCTGAGAACTATACGACCCAACCCACAACCACCAAAACATGGCCTTACATCTCGACCTCCTACCCGAACTCAGAGAAAAAGCCCAGATACGCAACCTAGCTGCCAAACAACGAGCTGCCAGGAAATACAATGCAAATCTACACCCACGATCATTTGTCGTCGGGGATCTAGTATGGAGAATGGCCAGCAGTGCTAGAAAGAAGGATGGCAAGTTCTCCGCCAATTGGGACGACCCATACCGCATACGAGAAGATGCAAGAGGAGGAGCTTATCGCCTAGAACAATTGTCTGGGGAAGAGATTCCCAACACATGGAATATATCCCACCTCAAGTTCTACTTCAGCTGAATGTGTGTTGTAATCGAACCAATACTTGTAATCCCGGGTGTACTCTTTTTCCTCACTTGGTCTTTTTTCCCTAAGGAGGGTTTTAGCCAAAGAGGTTTTAACGAGGCACCCCTATTCGATAAATAAAAAGAAGGGTTCCCTACTTTATGACTCTATGTTTTTACTCGTGGTTAATTCATTTAAGTTCCCCACCCTTACCCCAAGTAAGCGGCCTGGGTCGAACACCCTTAACTCGTTGTTAATTCGTTTAAGTTCGCCACCCTTACCCCAAATAAGCGGCCTGGGTCGAACACCCTTAACATACAAAATCATCGCGTCACACATACATACATATCATTGAAACTCAGCATACACATAACATACAGAACATTAATAGCATTAAACATAAACGCAAGTGTACCAACGAAACATAATGTACCGGCTATTACAGACATAGGCTCAAATATTTTCAAATCAATTAAAACTAAGATCCTATTCTGCTGCCTCAGGTGCCACCTCTTCGGCATCACCCGCTTTCTTCTCGTCCTCTACCGCTTTCTCCTGCACCTCCTCATTCCCACTCTCATCCTCCTGGACCAAATTCCCATCAATAACATCCTTATTTACATCAAACCTCGAGTTCGTCACGTCCACATCTTGATGGAAAAAAGCCGTCTGCCGCAAACCCTTCTCAAAACCATTGATGTGCTCCTGTATGATGTTGTTCTTCAGATCATCAAGCTCACCGACAGCTCCATCATACTTGTCCTTCAAATCATCATAGTCCTCCTCCAACTCCCCTATACGTTTGTTCAGCTTTTCCTCAGAGTCCAAGCAACGCACCCTCCACGTTGCCAACCTTTTCCTCTCTGCTTCCCAACCTTCTTTTGCCTTTTCCAATGCAGCCTTCTCCTCCTCCAGTTTATCCACCTTACCCTGCAACTCCCCCACCTCCTTCACTTCCCTCCTATAAAGCGACCCCACACGTCGGCTTAGAACTAAAGCCTTGCTCCCAAACTCGACCATTGTTCTCACAATGTGCTTCGTGTCCATGTTGTCAATAGAATTTACAACGGTATCCGGGAGGGTGATTGAAATATCCTTCCTCACGGATATCTCCGGCAACTCAATCAACCCGGCTTCCGGCCCCTTCTCCCCACTAGCTGACCCCGCCCCGCTAGCCGTTCCAAGCAGAGCCGACCTTATCTTCTTCACATCTTTTCCCTTCCCAGGTCGAGGCGGAAGCTCAGTCTTCCTTTTCGTCCCGCCGTGCACGTGCACCTCTACCACCGATTCTTGTAAGTTGGGAACATCAGCTTTCCCAGCCGCCTTGGCCTTAGCGGCCATTTCCTTCCTCAACGTTTGAAAGAGCGCCAGATTCTTCTTTCCAGACTACGCCATATGCCCAACAATGATACATCACAACTCGGATCAAAACAACTTAGTATTATTAACACAACTTAAGTAATAAACAGATACCTTCGATATCTACTATCGGGTGCACCGAATTATAAACCCTAACTAGGCCCTTAGTGGGCAACTTATCGACAAACTTCAACAAGGTCTCCACAACCTCCTTATCACCAACCGACAATTCATCCATCCCCATGTCCATATACCGAGAAGGATTGTTTGTCCAACTCAAAGGGAACTTGGGACTTCCGTCTGCATTCAAAAAATAAGTTTTTCCTCCTTCCTTGACGATGACCTTGAAGTACCCATCTTTGAAATGCTTGAAAGACTGGGAGAAAGCATCCAGTCTGCTGATGCTGGGGCGACTAATCAAAGAGAGCCAAGTAGCCGGCCGCCGAGGTCTGGTGTCGTAAAAATATAAGAAAGCATAGGGAGTGGGCTCCAAATATAAGGACTCGCACAGAATGCGGAAAGCCTGCAAGTAGGCCCAACTATTAGGATGTAGCTAGGTAGGTGCCACATTCAACGCCCGCAACACACCCATAGTGAAATCGTCTAAGGGCAGTCGCACATGAAGCTGAGAAAAGTGGCACATATACATGTAGAAGAACTTCTCGGTAGCCCCCTCCTACCCATGGCATACCCGGTCAACGGCACTCACCCTCTCTAGCGAAACAATGTCTCCATTGACACCCTTGGAGATGACGGGTGTGCAGTTCAGCCAAGAGTTCAACAGACGAGACCATCTGAATAAAGATGATTGATTACGAACATCAGCAGCAACCCACCCATAGCCGCCTTTCGCCGGCCAGTTGCTCTCCTCCAACTCTTCGGGGGGATCCTCTCGAACCTCCCTCACAACCTCCATTGGCATCCCGCTCGTAACAACTCCAGAACTCATACCCTCTCCGCCAAGTTGTCTATCCTTACTTCTATATGACTCGGTACTTTCATTACTACTAGACGTAGACACGCTACCACTACTAGACATACTTGGTTTCATTTTTTACGAGAAGATGTCGGTCGAAATTGAGGACTAGTCGGACAGTTTTACGCGCACAAGATCTCTGAATTCAGAACTCTCACAAATGAAACAAGTAACCCCTCATCTGTTTGCAAACCCATATTTATAGTCCATGATCCCAAACGACGAAACTCTTCCCGCCAAAATAATACCCCAGACCAATCGACACCATCATTGCAAAGGATATGACACTTCAAAACGACGGCGCCAAAACTTTTTCGATTTGACCACTGACGCCTCTTCACCTACCCTCTAACGGTTACCACTTTTTAGCCTTAACATTGTTCACCACACTTAAAGGCTGGGGGACTGGTGTATCACACCTAGCCGGTTCCGCTAGCATACCAACACAACCAACACATATCACCCTTGACCGACAACTCATATCGGACAAGACTGGGGGACTGGTGTACCACACCTAGCCAAACTCGACCAAATAAGTAGACAATGTGTATATCAAGGTAGCCAAGTTCCCAGCCTAGGCCGAGTTAGCCTAAACTTGTACCGGTTTTAATCTAAACTAAACATCTAAAGGAACAACCTGCATCTCATATCACCAACATAAGCCATCAAGACAAGTAGCTGGCCTAGACTGACTACTCCAACATATCCGGTAAGATTAGAGCCTAGGCCGACCACTCCAATGAACTCAGCATAATAGAAGCCCCCGCGTTCAATAAACCTTAAGGGCCTGGGTTAGGGCCTAGGCCCATTCACAACCCAAGTTAGAGCCCAAGTCAAGGCCTAGCCCATGAGATGGTCAGACATCATTAATGCTCTATAAATACACGTGGACCCCAGCAATTAAAGGTACGCATTCATTAATCACTGATTTGACTCCCTGAGAGCTTTGACTTACTTGAGCTTTGGAGACTCTTCTGCAGGTAACCCCTCCTGGGTTTAAGCTGACATGTATCGACCAGGAAGAGGCCAACCGAAGAGATAGCGGACTACATGGTAAGGTGACGCCTGTGCCTAACTTATCTTATTTGTTCTCTGTAGGAACAGATATGAAACTCATTGTAAATAAGTTTTTCTAATTTCATCTCTTTCCTTGGCAATTCCCAATGTTTAATTTCAAAGAATTAATATAAAACATTCCGCCTATAATTCAAAATAATTAATATGAAACTTCCCATATAATTCTTTGAATATTAATGGTTCTCTAATTCAACAATTGAAATGGTTATCTAATTCAACAATTGAATTCTTAGTATCATGCTTGAAAATATGCGAAGAAGTAAATTTGTATTGTTTTCATCTTCAAGGGTATCTTTCCTTTTATCACTTTAAATAAAATGAATCTATTATTTTATTTTTCATCAGTATACCTATCTAAAAAAATTAAGCCTAACAAGTAATTTATCAAAATCTAATCAAAAATTGAGAGATGTAATTATTAAAAAAAATATAATAATCAAGTCACATTTAAGAAATGGTTATGAAAAAACATATAGTACGTAACTTTTCATTTTATATTCATAAGAAAATAAATATACCAAAAACTTATAAGATGAAAAAGAAAACTAAATATCAAACTAAGATTTATATCATGAGAAAGGAAAGAGTTACTTTTTTTTTTATCTTAAAAGAGAACGGATGAGAACCGAAAGCAAAGAGAATGAATTTATGTTTAACTTTCTATTTCTTTTTTTAAAATAAAAAACAAAAAAGATATAAGAGTAAAAAATGAATACAATACAATGAAAAACTTAAAATGAGAAAGAAAAAAAAAGTATTTCAATAAATTTTATTATTTGGTATTATGTTTAATTTTTTATTTTATTATTTATGAATATTAAATATTATTTTATAGAAAAAATTAAAATCAATCTAAAAAATATTTTTAGAAAAATTTAAAAAATCTCGGGACCGTGACAAGAGGGGCTTCTAAGGTCCGCCAGTGGTTCCGCCGTATTACCATCCCTACATATGATACACACTAAAATTGTCTTTTTTTTTTTCTTTTTTATATTCATAACTTGGTAATTGAAAGATAAATTTTAAGGTATTTAAAAATTTGGTCTTATACTAGCTTAATTTAATTTAATACACATATCTTTCTACATCATTCGTCAAAAAATCAATATCAAAAGATGTCGCTAAATGTTCTTTTTATTCTTTTCGTAGTAGTATTCCTTTAATCCTTCAAAACGATAACTTAATATGGCAACTTTATTCTGAAAATTATAATTATTTTACAACACATCGTGTGTTAATTGGATGGATTTTTTGTAAATCTCACCTTAGATAAACTATATAAATAGGATTAGAATAATACAAATTAATGTATATTAGTTGAGTAATAAATCATGAAAGAAAAAATTGAATTTACACAAGAAATAAAACATTATTAATATATGCATATGTTAATACTAGATTTGACTTATATATTCAAGCCTTTCAAAAGAATTGAAATAAGGAGCTATCCACCAACAAAAAATGTTGGGAAGAAGTTAAGTTCTAAGGCATGACCTAAAGTTGAGCAAGTGTGAAATGAGACATGAATTTTGGTCTTGATCATTGTCCTCAAGTATGAAAAGAATTTGTATGTTCCCAAGAAGCAACTTCCTAAGCCACTTTTGGCTAAGGCTTCAACAACTTCAACAACTGATAAGGATGTTTATCAGAAACATTTGATGATGTCATTTGTTGTAGATGTCTCATGCTTGCAACCAATGAGTTCAAATATGTAAAAACTTAGAGAAGTTTAAAATGACACAACACCACAAGTTGTTCTTCCATAAACAGTAAAGGAAAGAAGTTTGGCAAATCCTAAAACCAAGTAGGATCACACATTCTTCAAATAATTGACACCATTAACACAAAGATTGGACTTTTCTTTAGAAGATATTGAGTTATCCACCACTTTGATCCTACACTTTGCCCTATAACATACCTAATCCTGTTATCTATAGTTATGAATACTAATGAAAGTAAAATCATTTTTTTAAAATTCTATTACCAATCTTATCTTTGTAAACACAACTAATGTTTTTTAATTATTTTATTATATCTTTGAAAACTTCCTATATAATAAATAAAAATTATCGCAAAGTGTTAATTATGTAATTATAGTATTATGAATTTTAGTAACAATGTTCATTTATTATAATTACTTTTTTACATTGATTTTCTATCTCTAATAATTAATAATGGAGCTTTATTGATTTTATTATAAATAAAAAATTCTATATCTGATTTATTATCTGAAATTTCTGGTGCATGGTTGTAATATTATAAAACTTAATAAAAAAATGTTTATTTTTAAGAGTATTTTGGTATTTATACTTTTCTAACTTAAAATATTTACTTTAGTAATATTTTTTAATTTTAATAATTATTATAATTTTTTACTTTAATTATGTTTTTACTTTTTATTCTCTTATAAAAGGTAAATACATATGCGTGTTACGTAGATATTTCCAGTAGTGCATTATAACATGAATGGTAAGGACCTTTTTTACTATTAGAATAAATATTTTGTTTACAGATTTATTTTAAGAGATTGAATTATTTTAGTATTTTAAACAAAATAGTTATTATCTATAACAATATATAAAGATGATTCTCTCTTTTATGTCCGTATTTCATAATATCAATTCTACCATTTACAATATAATTATTTATTAAATTTTTTAAAATTAATAGTTATTTTTACTTATTTTCTATAAAATTGTTTATCTTTTCTTTTTATTTTATTCATCAACAATTAATTTCTCTATTCATTTCACTTTATTTTTAAATTTCTCTATTTATTTTACTTTATTTTTAATAAATATAAATTTATTTTATATATTAACTTAATAACATTTATAAATTTATTTTATATATTAATTTAATAACATTGCACTATTATCATCTACTAACATATCATCATTCACATTTAAAAGATAGTACTTACGTAATACGCCATTAGTGATAATAATAACTACTTGCGATAAAGTCGCTTAAGTTTTTTATTAGTTTATTTGTTTGTTTTATTCCTTTAATACGCTCAATATGTTTGCTTTTTATGTTTTATGTGCTTGATGCCTTTTGCATTTTATACTTTGAAATTTAATTCGTGTATATTTTGTTTTATTTACGTTGTTTGGTTATTATTTTATTTTTTTATATTAGAATAATCAAATATATCACACCTGCGAATTACTGTTAAAAGATGATCATATCTCAACATTAGCTGTTGTCATGTTTTGGGCCAAGACAAATAACTGGGTTTGCAAATAAAATTTAAAACATTTCTTCCTGCACTTCCATTTTTTCTTCCAGGACCCCTATAAAATTTACTATTCCCATTTTATCCCTGCAGCAAGCTCCACCATCTTCCTCTAAGTGCTATGGCAATGCTCACAGTTGCATGTAATAAAGCTAACAAAGAACGAACAATGCAACAATACCACAAGTCAAAAACACATAGAAAAATAACAAATGATAATTCAAGTGGAATTTTATTGTTCAAGAAAGTCAAGGTTCAACAATAATGGGTATATAAGGTTATAAAATAACATCAGCAAGATGTAAATTCCATTAGAGTATGGACCTGGAAAAGATGAAGGAATATTCAAGAAAGGACAGAGAATAGCAGAGAGACACTCAAAAGTAGGAGGAAAAGGCACGTATCATATCACACATATTTCATTATGCCACAAAATCTTTGAATATACTATTCCTTTTTGTTTTTCCTCAAATTTCTCCTTTGTCCACCCAGTAAGGGGTCCTCCTCCATGTGTCCCAAAGGCCTAACTAATTCTCCTTCTTTTTCCAACTCATCACCGTATGTTAGAATACTTCCCCAATTGAAAGGAACCTTGTCCTCAAGGTTGAAATTTGGAAATTGGGCTCTGATCTCAGCAACATCCTCCCAAGTCGTTGTTTGTTCATCCAAGAAATTCCATTGTATTAAGACTTGTGGAATCAATTGAGTGTTGCACATGATATTGCGAAAAGCCACAACTCTTAATGGTTGAATTGTTGGCCCTAATGCAGTAGTAAGCAGTGACAATGGTAAATATTGTTGGGAAGGTTGACCAATGAATTTCTTGAGTAAAGAAATGTGAAATAATGGATGAATTTTGGCCGTAGGTGGAAGCTTGAGTTTGCAAGTAATTGTTCCAGTCTCTTGAAGTACCTCAAAGGGGCCAAAGTAGTGCATTCCCAACTTTTGATTCTTCCGGAAAGCCACTAAAGTTTGACAATATGGCTGCAATTTGACTAAAATAAGGTCACCCACTGTGATTTGTAATTCTCGGCGATGTTTATTAGCTTGAACCTTCATATATTGTTAAGCCCGAGATAAATTCTCCTTAAGTTGGTGTAAGAAAGCATCACGATTTTGGAGGATATCCTTAACCGAAAGGGGGTCTTCTGCATGTGTTTCATATCTTGTAAGAGCAAGAGGGTCTTTGGCATACGAAGCCTTAAATGGAGCCATTCCAATGTTGTGGTGAAAGGAGATATTATACCAATATTGAGCCTAGGGAAGCATAGAGTACCAACTCTTAGGATTCTCAAACACAAGGCATTGAAGATACATCTCTAGAGTTTTATTTAATGCTTCGGTTTGTCCATCAAATTGTGGATGATAGGAAGAACTCATTGCAAGAATAGTGTCTTGATCTTTGAAAAGATGTTGCCCAAAGGAGCTTATAAAGACTTTATCATAGTCTAAAACGATAGATCTTGGGATACCATAGAGTTTGACAATGTTATAGACAAAAGTCTTTGCTAGCATTATACTAGTATAATAAGATTTCATAGGGATGAAGTGCCCAAATTTAGAGAGTTTATCAACCACCACTAGAATAGTTGAGAACCATGAGAGGAAGGTAAATTGGTGATGAAATCCATGGAGATATCATCCCAATTATGGTTAGGAATTTGCAAAGGTTGAAGTAAGTCGGCGGGTAACGCATGATCTTTGGCTTGTTGACAGATTTGACATTCGCGTACAAAGCTATGAATGTGTTGTTGCATACCGGGCCAAGAAAATTGGACACTGATTCTAGCTATAGTCCTAGCTACTCCTACATGAACCCCGGTTTTGGAGGAATGAAACTCCAATAAAACTTCGCGAATGAGGTCCTCTTGATGGGGTAACATAATTCGTCCTTTCCAAAACAACAAGCCATCCTTCACATCATATTATTGAAACTTGTTTTGGTGTGCTACACATTTATGATATAAAGGCTTCAATATATTAAGGGTGCAGACCATGCCAACATAAAGCTACGTGATAAGGCATCTGTAGCAACATTGTCACGACCTGGTTTAAACTGAATTGTGAAATCAAAGCCCATAAAGTTAGGTACCATTGTTGTTGCTCCAGTGTTTTCAGTTGTTGTTCTAACAAATCTTTAGGACTTTCTTGGTTAGTTTTGATGACAAACTTGTGACCAAGTAAGTAATGCCGAAACTTAGCTAGTGCCTTAATGATCGCATAAACAACATGAAAACCATATATATCCCATACATTAATCATGTTACACTAGGAACATGCTTGCACCTTTTCTGCCAAACATTTCACCAAGATGAAAAATTCTAACATTATTTGGGTTTTGGTTCCGCAATTCGTTTACAAAAATTTTGAAACTATCGATCATCAAGACACTTATTTCTCTTATAGGATTGTTTACAAAAATAGAGGAATATTTATGTCCTTATTGCAAAAACTACTTTGACAACTCGACACTTTCTTGTTTAACTTGTTTTCCAGAACATTCCAAGAAACAAATGATTTTGATCCCTTTAACCTTCTCAAGTTTCCAACAAGATGATTCTGCAAAGAAAAGGTAAAAGCACAAAAGACATATGCAGAATCCACAACAAGCACTTGAATATCTCTTCGGTCTATCACCACTACTAAAAAAACTCATATTTCTTGTTAATTTTGTTTTGAAATTTTTATGGTAGGAAATACTTATAAATTTTGTTATGAAAAAATTTATGCAAGAAATTGCTACCAATTTTTTTGCAAAATATTTTGTATAAAATACTTTTCGTAACAAATTTTGTAGGAAATACTTGCGAATTTTATAATTTTCTAAGAAAATAATTACCTACGAAAGAATTACTTGCCAATTATAATTTTTGGAAAAAATAACAAGAAAATATCTTTGCTTGCAAATATTTTTAACAAATTTACAAGAAAACTCTCATATATATATATATATATATATATATATATATATATATATATATATAT
>Ga0209589_1013626_pt1 | contig 10528 bp, 6 predicted proteins | sample CowpeawhiteBW_FD_187525 | JGI IMG/M metagenome (GOLD analysis project Ga0209589, IMG submission 187525) | Root nodule microbial communities of legume samples collected from California USA - Cow pea white BW (SPAdes) (version 2) | ecosystem: Host-associated > Plants > Roots > Nodule | place: USA...
AAACAAAAAAAAAATAAAAAAAAAAAAAAAAAAAAAAAAAAAAAAAAAAATCTTCTTTACTTTTAAGTGTAGTTAGAATCATCAGGATCAGGATCAGGATCGTACTATCTGAATCGCGATTCGTTACAAAATTCTCCCGCAGTTACAAAATTATCCTGCAGCGATACATATCGTTTGATGAATCGTTTTGTAACTTGTAACCTGAATCGTAACATGAATCGTTGAATCGAATGTGAATAATGTAATTGCCAATTAGGTTTGCATAACATATGATGAAGGAAAAAACTGGAAAAAATAAAAAAGAAACACATAGGAGAAGAAACAAAGGAATATGAAAGTTCAGGGGAAAGATAAACAGGGAGAAAATGAACAGGAGAAGAAGAATATCAACAAATAGAAGGACAGAAGACAATGTGAAAATGTGAAAAGAAACTGGGAGGAGATGAATAGTGAGAAGGGAGAAGATGAAGGGAGAGAAAGCAAACCTAGGTGACCATGAAAAGATGACCGTGTGAGAGGGACTCTTCTACAAAGCCCAGACAATTTTGCCTCAGCGTCCACCTCCCGGAGCGTCTAGACACGAACACAGCCGTCAACATGTGCACGAAATGGTGTCTGGGGTTTGTTGAGTTTGACACTGGTGGTCTTCTACTCTGTAAAATTAAAATTATGATTTTTTATTCATTTTTTATATTCAAGTAAATTTGTATTTTTTTTTATGAAAAAATGAAGATTATAAGTCGGTTATGAGAGAATATCAGAAAATGAATAAACATCAGAATTAAATATTATGATTTAGAGTGTTAGATTTTTTTTAGTGGTGATTACATTTAAAAGAATGAATCAGAAAATAAAAATGATTATATATAATTTTTTTAAAACAATATGTTATATAATAAAAGAGCAAGAAATAAAAATATTAAAAATAAGAAAAAATAATCAAATGTATATTAAAAATATGATTAGATAGAAAATATATTGAAGATATGATAAAAGTTTTTATATATTGAATTAGTTGAACTATACATCATTGAAACTTTGAAATTCTAACTCAAACATTATAATATGAACAAATAAACAAAAAATATTAAGAATTATGAAACTAAATACTAAGAGAATAATATTTATACAAGTGATGAATATTTTAATAATTTAAATGAGGACGGGATGAGAATTGATGGAAAGATAATTCATTAGAAAGATATAACAAAAATAGACACGAGTCAAACTCACATAAATGATTGACACCACTTCAACCAAAAAACTTGAGACAATGGATTTATATACATGCTACTCGACTTTCTCATTTTTACGCAATATGAGACTTAAATAATTGTAATACCAATTGTGGTCTATCAAGTGGGGATAATTCATTTGAAAAATACAACAACAATAAGACTTAAGTATAACTCACATTAGGGTTTGATATCACCTTAAAAAAAAAAACTAAAGACAATGAGTTTATAAATACTAAACTTTCTCAGTTTTACTCAATATGAAACTTAAACTCACACTTGAAACCTAACAATATCCCCTTCAAGCATGAGCACCCATTTTCGTATCTTTGTTCATCTTAACAACACAACAACAATAAGACCTGAGTCTAACTCTAGGGGTGGCAATGTGGGTCGGCTCGGTCTGTTTAGGCCCGGCCCGCACAATATTGTGGGCTGCCCTGCCCTGCATTTTTAACACGAGCTGAAAAGTTTGTCTCGTCCCACATAAGTGTGGGCCTGCGAGCCAACATGCGGGTCCACGGGCCAGCCCGCTTGTTTTTTTAAATTCTTATGATAAAATTTTCAATGTTTTAAAAAGTGAGAAACTTTAAGAAGTTCACAAAATTAAGTAACGACTTTGGAAAGTTTGATGATAAATTGAAAATTCAACATTTTCATCATATTTATATTCGTACTTTGACATACACGATGTATTATTCAAATTTTAGCACATTAAAAAGTACATAATACTTGTATTTTCTAGTCATACAAGAATTTGGAACGTTAATGCAAGAGTAAAAAGAATAATTGATATACACAAATGCAAGTTTTTTTTTTCTTTTTTTATGCAGCCTTGCAGGCCATCCCGTGGGAGCTATGGGCTTTTGCAGGGTAGGCCACTACGGGCCTATGTATTCATTATCTTGGCTCACCCCGCATTATTTGTGTGGGCATGCGGACCTACTCGACGAGCTAGGCCCATATTGCCACCTTTATCTAACTCACATAAGGGATTGAAACTTATTTGATACTCAATTTTTTCACTTTTACCTAATGTGAGACTTAGACTGACACTTGGAATGCAATAATATCCTCCACGGTGGTGAGTCCCTTCCACATCAGGATGAGTATAGAGACGAGTGCGAGACAAATATTTACATATTCATCCTCATTCCTACACCAATTAAAAAAAAGACTTAAATATACATTTGGACCCCATTTTCGCTGTTTTTATTCAATTTGGTCCTCATTTTCGTTTTATGTTTAATTAGATCCTTATTTTTGTCAAATTTTGGTCAATCTAATCTTTTTTACTAAAGGTGTTTAAATAGTTAATCTTTTTTGCCTATCTGATTTAGCCTATTTTTTTTTAAGACAGTCACCTAGTGCAAGAAATAAGGATTGTTTTTTGTAAATTATAATGAAATTCAGGGTACATAAGGGGTACATCCCATTGGATGGTAAAAAAGATTGATTAGTAAATTTTAAAATATTGTACGAAAAGTAATACGCAACTTTCCACTTATTTGTTTATTATGCCGCACTTATTTGCTTATTTGGTTTGGCCTATTTTTTTTTTCTTCAAACCAGTCACCTAGTGCAAGTAATAATGGTTGATTTTTGAAACTTATAATCAAATTTCTGGTAGCATCGTTTGGATGATAAAAAAAATATTGATTAGTAAATTTTTAAAAACTGTACGAAAAACAATACGTACCTCTCAACTTATTTGTTCTTTATGTTTCACTAATTTGTCAATCTGGTTTAGCCTATTTTGTTCTTAAAGACAGCCACCTAGTGCAAGCAATAAGAGTTGATTTTTGTAACTTATAATCAAATTCGGGGTGGGATACATCCTATTGGATGATAAAAAAATATTGATTAGTAAATTTCAAAAAAATGTACGAAAAATAATATGCAGCTTCCCAGTTATTTATTTATTATGCCCCACTTATTTGCCTATCTCGTTTGACCTATTTTTTTCTTCAAGCCAGTCACCTAATGCAATTTGCAATTTTTGTAACTTATAATTAAATATGTGGTACATAAGAAGTGCATCCCTTTGGATGATAAAAATAAAAGATTGATTAGTAAAATTTAAAAAATTGTACAAAAAACAATACGCAGCTCTCCACTTATTTGTTCTTTGTTCCACTTATTTGCCTATCTGGTTTAGCTTACTTTTTTTATTTTTCAAGACAACCACCTAGTGCAAGAAATAAGGGTTGTTTTATGTAAATTATGATGAAATTCAGGGTACATATGGGGTACATCCCATTGGATGATAAAAAAGATTGATTAGTACATTTTAAAATATTGTACGAAAAGTAATATGCAACTTCCCACTTATTTGTTTATTATGCCCTACTTATTTGCCTGTCCGGTTTGACCTAATTTTTTTCTTCAAGCTAGTCACCTGGTGCAAGTAATAAGAGTTGATTTTTGAAACTTATAATCAAATTTCTGGTAGCATCGCTTTGGATGATAAAAAAAAGATTGATTAGTCAAGTTTAAAAAATTGAACGAAAAACAATACACCCCTCCCCACTTCTTTGTTCTTTGTGTTCCACTTATTTGCCTATCTGGTTTAGTCTATTTTTTTTCTTAAAGATAGCTACTTAGTACAAGCAGTATTTTTGAAACTTATAATAAAATTCGGGTACATAAGGAGTACATCCCATTGATGATAAAAAAAGATGGATTAATAAATTTAATTTTTTTTTTACGAAAACTAATATGCAACTTTCCACTCATTTGTTTATTATGCCCCACTTATTTGTCTATTTGGTTTGACTTAATTTTTTTTTCAAGCCAACCACGTAGTGCAAGTAACAATGATTGATTTTTGTAACTTATAATCAAATTCGAAGTACATAAGAGGTACATACATTGGATGATAAAAAGAAAGATTGATTAGTAAATTTTAAAAAATTGTACGAAAAGTAATACGCAGCTCCATACTTGGTTGTTTATAATTAAATTTAATAATTTATAATTGAATTTCAAAAATAATTAATAAAAATGTCAATTTTAGAAAAAATATTAGTATAATTTTTATAAAGGATATTAAATTTGGTGTCAATTTGGAAAGGACAAAATTGATTCATTTTAACTAAAATTGAGACTAAATTGAACAAAAATAACAAATATAGAGACTAAATTGAACAACAAAATAACACAACTACAACTGACACGTGGCACTAACGTTGACACGTGACATAATTATGACTTGACACATGGACAATTTTTTAAAATTTAAAAAATTTAAAAAATTAAAAAAACCAAGAACTGAAAAAATGTTAACTATTTAAAAATCGTTATTAAAAAAGACTAAATTAACCAAAATTTGACGAAAATGAGGATTGATTAAACACAACACTAAAATAAGGACTAAATTGAATAAAAACAATGAAAATAGGGACCAAATATATATTTAAGCCAAAAAAATTAGGTTTATACCTCTTTAGTTCATGTAAATAATTTCCATCAAAAGGGAAATAAATTCAAATAATATCCAAAATGACAAGTCTATTTAACATCTCAACAAGCATATATGTTTGTAGTAATAGAGTTTTGATTATTTTCACATGAAACTAGTGATATATATTATCCTTCTTAACATAGTCACATTAGTTAAGTTTATATTATTTATTTATTCTAATTTTAAAATTAAGCACACTTAACTTAATTAGTTCACATTAGTTTCAAGTTGTATAAAGATGAAAAATTTAAAAATATTGTTTATATTACAAATTATTTTAGTATGTTAAATTATTAATTCTATAATTTAAAATATATGTTAATATTTTTATCTTTAGAGACAAAATTATTGGTTATAATATATTAACAAAATTATTTTATAGTGATTCAATATTATAATAAAAAAATTTATGTATAGAAAATAATAATTAAGTAAAACTATTTATTTTTAATAAAATATAATGTTAAAAAGTAAGCTATTGAATACCACTTAATTTGATTGTTGGTGTAAAAAATCTATTTCTATTTGTAAAGTGTGGTTCTCTCACACGGCTTCATTTTCATTTTTATTTTTTTCTCCTTCTCAATAATATTCTCTAATTTTTTTTTTCATATCTGATTTTTTTTTTATCTGATCAGAATTTTAATCAGAATATTTAAACTTTTCATTATTATAATTTTTATTATGATTCTTGGTAAGGTCTCATTTTTTTTTTACTTTCAAAAGTTATTTTAAAAAACATTTTATATGTGACGATGCAGGAGAAATTTATGAAGGTGCAACTGGCTGAGGAAAGTTTATTTTCTGTAATTGGTAAGGCCCAATTGTAAGCCCAACTATAGTCATCTACCCATTTGAACCCAACTCTGTATGTCACCGCCGTCGATGTCATAAACCTCTACTCGCCAGCACAAGCAGCTTAGGGCGACGCTGAATATCTCTTTCTTCGTTCATCCTTTCTCGGATTCGAAAATCCGGTCGCCGTCGTAACCATGGTTCGCTCTTTAACTTCACTTATACCTTCTTCGCGTATTTTCAAAATCTTTGGCATGCATTTTCTGATCCCGTTATTGTGTTATTGTAGCCGCAAGGGGATTACATAGAACGTCACCGAAGAGACTATGGCTACCGCCTCGATCACTTCGAGCGCAAGCGCAAGAAAGAGGCTCGGCAAGTTCACAAACGCTCCGCAATGGCGCAGAAGGTTTTGCCGCTTTTTGTTTGAAATTTGGAATTTGAGTTATGTGGTTGTATTCTCGCGAATCTGAATGTTTTTTTTTTTCTAATTCGTAAACAGGCCCTTGGTATCAAGGGGAAGATTATTGCCAAGAAAAATTATGCTGAAAAGGCGCAGATGAAGAAAACGTGAGAATTTTCTCTTTTTACAACATTTATTTATTTATCTATTGTGTGGATGGATTTCTGTATTTCATAATGTTTCAGTAATTGTTTATATTGTATGTTATTTTATGACACGTTGGGGAAGTGTTTTAGTTGTTGATGTGCTACATTTTTTTGTTTGTTTTAAAAAACTGTCTGTGGTTGATTCATTGTGTCTAGGTTGTTTTGAATGATGTGTTTGTTGAAATTTTGTTGATTGATGTTTGATAACTAGCTTGGTAGTTGTTAAGTTTATGAGATAATAATGAATTACCTGTTGTGGTTGACAGTTTGGCCATGCATGAAGAGTCAACATCCAGGCGCAAGGCTGATGATAATGTTCAAGATGGAGCCGTTCCTGCTTATCTTCTGGACCGTGATAACACGGCCAGAGCAAAGGCATATCTCACGTGAATTATTGAATGATAATTTTGATTCGTGATTTCTTTTCGCAGAAGTCATCTAAATTGAATTTCTGATTTTAGGTTCTCAGCAACACCATTAAGCAAAAGAGGAAGGAGAAGGCTGGAAAGTGGGATGTTCCTCTACCCAAGGTAAGATTGCATTTGATACCGTGTGCATGGGTGATTTTAGATGACCTCTGTTGAAATTTGTTTATCACCTGTCACAGAACCTGTGCTCTTCATGCATTAAGTAAACTTTGGATTAAATTTTTAGTAAAAACCTTTATCCTTTTTCACTTAAAGAAAAATCTAAACACCTAGTCCCAATTAAAATTGCCTTCAAGCAAACATACAGACGGGAAGATGTATAGAAAGGGAAAATGAAATGTGGTGCGTGTGAGAATAAATAAGTACACATTATAAGAGAAGAACTACTAGTTGTGGTTACTGGTTGCTGCTTGGTTGGAGCATGGTTGTCAATACTCAGTAGTGTGAAATAGTGGAGCGCTATTCTGGAAATGTGTTGTTTAGGGGCTGGTGCATTCTATTAAAATTGAATAGCAGCTTTCTTGGCTGTGGTAGTGCAAACAATTACGCAAAACCCCTGCTGGAGTAGGGGCTATTATTGTGTGAGTCACGAATATTCTATCTGAACCATGACACAGAACTATGATCCTACTTTCTTACTTTCTGATTCACTTGCACTTGCACACACTATTATGCGGTAGCACCCACTGTTCTACTTTCCCTTTAACACCTACTCATCTCTGGCAGCATTTCAAGCATCTCCCAGTATTTTCCTTTCTGGCCATTTATGGTGACTGTTGTTGGCTTTTCTCAACCATTGCATCCTCTGTTTTCCATAGTTTTTGGTCATTCCTTCAGTTACCAATTTTGGCAAACACGCTGCTGTTTCTAGGCATTCGTGACCTTTTTGTTGCTTCGCTCTGTTTTTCTTTAATATCTATGTACAAGCTTTTGTCTCACGGTTCTGTGCTCTCTTCTGAGTTTTATCTTTTATTTTTATTCTTAATCTCTTATTATTCAGAACATATACCATTGTGCTGCTAGGTAGGCCGCTATGGCACCACTGTTTGGGAGAAATAACCACTGTTGATAAAAGTAGTTGTGACAAGTAGGACCTGAACTTTTGACCACAATTAAGGAGCTAACTCTGCCCATAGATTCTTGGGTTCATATTATGGTGATTGATGCCAGCAGTTTGGACACAATTGAATAGAGGGTGTAATTATTTTGAGTGGACAAAAATAGTGGAGATGGAAAGGAATACAAAAAGCTGTACAGTTTGCAATGACACAACGAAATTGAATAATAAACAAATCACATAGACATCATGTGAGTGTTGACTGCATCAGTTGATAGAAAAATAACTAATCAATATTCATGTGTGTATTTCCTACGTAGCAACATGAAAAGTATAGCATATTCAATACAGATTCCTTTTTATGAGTATTTTTTGTATCCTTTTTGAAGGAAAGGATGCCCCTTGGGGGTGGGGTTGTGTTCCTTTTTAGTTAACAAGAATGTATGCCTTCTTCGTTTCTTCAGGTTCGTCCTGTGGCTGAAGATGAAATGTTCAAAGTGGTCCGGACTGGTAAAAGAAAGAGTAAGTATCATATTTATCTGTCTAAACTTAATTTCCAGCTTCAGTTTTTAAATTTCTTTTCACCTTATTGGCACCACTTGATTAAAATGGCATAAAATTGTTATTTTCAAGTATTAGTTAGATTGTATTATTGTCTTCATCTGTCTACAAATCTACAAATCATGCTTGTGTATGATTCATAGTTCATTCTTGCATTCTTTGCTTGAATAGGTGGAGGATATTGAGTACTTGAAATCTTTACGTGTTCTTGTTATGTCATTAGAGAAATCTCTATTTGGGAAGGTGTCTTTCTGTCATTGTTTTTACGGTCTGTTAGTTCATCATGACTCATAAGCACTCGGTGTTATTAGAGTATTAGACAAAAAATATAATGATCATTCCTGAAGCGCATCTGACAGTTCATGATTAACCATTTTGCAGCCAAGCAATGGAAGAGGATGGTTACTAAAGCTACATTTGTTGGGCCTGGTTTTACCAGGAAGCCTCCAAAGTATGAGAGATTCATTCGTCCAACAGGTTTGCGGTTTACCAAGGCCCATGTCACTCACCCAGAACTTAAATGCACGTTTAATCTAGAAATAATTGGAGTAAAGAAAAACCCTAACGGCCCTATGTACACCTCACTTGGTGTCATGACCAAGGGAACTATAATTGAGGTATTTATATTTCATTCTCTTCCAATCTATTAGTGGAACTCAATTTAACTTTTTTTTTTATCACTGATAACTCTATCAAACTGTGTTTTCTTATTTCACTGCTTAATGTATATAATTCAGGTGAATGTCAGTGAACTTGGACTTGTCACACCTGCGGGGAAAGTTGTATGGGGTAAATACATATATTTTTTTGTTTTATCACTGTTGGCTGAATTTTCAACTGAAAAGTCTGACATTGACACACGGGTTTTTATTTGCTATGTATGCAGGTAAATATGCTCAGGTTACCAATAATCCAGAAAATGACGGTTGTATAAATGCTGTATTGCTTGTTTAAGGTCATAGCAACCATCGGAGATCTAACTTGATTTCAAACGCTGTGGTCAAAGTTCTACTACTCCTGTGCTTTTTTCTGTCCTATGCTATGACTGTATCACCGCCACCAGCGTTTGCGGAAAGTTGTCCAATCTTTGCCGGGGCCAGAGACTTTGTCTGGGGAAACAGTGAAAGCATTTTTTGTTATCAGATTGCGATACTGACATGTTCTTTGGATAGTCAATGCTAATGATCAGTTCTAGCACTTGACATTTTGAGGTAACTGTTGTACAAGAGTCAGACAGGTCGGATGAATTTATATACTTCATTTGCAAGACAAGACATTTTAGGTAGCTGCATTTATATGTTGTGGCACAAATTTATATTATTTATTGCCAATCGCCAAATTTTATTTATTGCACACTCTTCCTAATGGATGTACCAAGCAGACTTTTTAAACAATTTGGACCTTTGAATTGTCAGTTCGTCCTAACAAACTTTTGTAGCCTATCGGAAGGAATGAATGACAAGTCTATATAAAATGTTGAGGAAAGTGGAGTCATTTCTATTCGAATATACCCTTCTTTTAGGTTCAGAAGGGTATTGCTTTTCAAGTGAGTGCAAGGAAACTACCACCAGTTATGTTGCTGTTGATTTTTCCCTAGAAAAATTGTTTGTTTTTAAAAGTCAGTACTTGAAAAAAGGATTATTAATGAAATTAGATTTTTATACGATAATAATGATTCTAATAAGAAAAAAGGATTCCATTTATTCATTTTTCTATATTCCAAAATTACATACGAAAAAAGGATTTCATTTATTTATTTTTCTATATTTTAAAATTACATAAAAGATGAAACATCAGGTCGTAAGAGAAACTTGTCAAAATTTAGTAATTAAAATATTATTGTTCAGAAAAGTGATATTTTGATTATTAAATTTTGACAATTTTTTTTATAATATGATGATATCTTTTAATCAGTTATCTATTTACTCATTTTTCTATATTTTAAAATTATTTAAAAGATGATACATCAAGTTGTGAGAGAGAATTATCAAAATTTAATAGTGAAAATATATTTTTTTGATAAGTATGTTAAGAGATGCTAATAGAATTACTCTTTTGTGGAGAGCTTGAATGTGCAATATTTGTTGAATAAGTGAATGTTATTTCTGTCAAATTGGACAGAATCTCCATGCACTGGCCAGGACAGATTAGTGATTCCAAGTACACAAACAATAAATTATGAAATCTTAAATATTAACCAATTAATTAATGATTATAACTGCTCACTTCAGGAAAAGGAATCTCATCATTTAGGAATTAAATTCAATACTCCAATGTCACAAGATGTTTCAAAACCAGAAAGAGAATTCTCTCTCTCTCTCTCTCTCTCTCTATATATATATATATATATATATATATATATATATATATATATATATAT
>Ga0209589_1013628_pt1 | contig 10526 bp, 17 predicted proteins | sample CowpeawhiteBW_FD_187525 | JGI IMG/M metagenome (GOLD analysis project Ga0209589, IMG submission 187525) | Root nodule microbial communities of legume samples collected from California USA - Cow pea white BW (SPAdes) (version 2) | ecosystem: Host-associated > Plants > Roots > Nodule | place: USA...
TAAATACCTTTAACCAAAGTAAAGTCTCAATTATTGGTAAAAACTCATTTAATCATATGAAAGTTTCTAAATAAAATTAAAGTAAAGTCTCAATTCAATTTAAAAACCCTTGGACTCATATGACCAACATGCATATAGATTTAAAATCATTACTTCTTACGTGATTTAAAGATAAAAGACATAGATGAATGAAAACCTCAACAATAATAAAAAGAACAAAGAAATTAATTGATCTAACCTCAAAATCCAATTAAGAAATTACAATGGAATCAACCCAAGAAGTTTAGAACTCCATGAATGCAAAATAAAAATAAAAGAAGAATAGAGAAAAGAAAAGAGAGAAAGAAATTAGGCCCCCCTAAGGGTTCCTCAATTCCGATATGCCGACTTCCTCCCTTCTGCTTCTCCCTTGGTCTCTTTATATAGGACTTGGACTGGGTTTTTCGGTTGCTAAAACCTCTCAAATATATTTTAAAATAAAGATAAAGATAAAGATAAATATTCAAAAATATTTGAAGAGATCTAAACTAATTGACAAATATAGTTTGGTTAATAATTTATCATATAATTAAATAAATAAATTATTTAATATATATAATAAATTATTAACAAATAATATTTGCATTAATTTTCTCAATAAGCTATTTTTAATCCTATAGTCCATTTTTAATCCTTTGACCAGTCTTTGACCAGAGTTGACTGTTTGACCAACTTTTGAATGCTTGACCAGATTTGACCCTTTAACTGTGCAATGACAGGATGACACGTGGCGTAGAGAGTCTCTCTCCAGAATTAGGGTTTCTGCCTCCATGTTTCTCCCTCCCTTGGTTGCGCGGCTGACGCCTCAATGTTGGTCGTGACTTGTGTGTCAATGGAAGCAGTTCTATGGTGGTGTTGCTCGTCGTTGTTGCTGTTGTGCGTTGCAGGTGCTGGCACGGTGGAAGCTCGCTGGTGAGAAGGTGGAAACGCTGTTGCGTTGGTGGCGCGGTTGATGGCGAGGTCTATGATTGGCACAGGTCTTTGTTCTTCTTCATCTCCCGCAATGTGGTCTCATTTTTCAGTGACGCTATAGTGGTTCTTACGCGTTGCAGCAGCTGCTCGTGCAGGTTTCAGGTGAAGGTTGCGCATCCATGGCTGATGATGATTGTGCCATTGCAGATGCGTTAAAGATGAAGCCTGATTCATGCAGATCAGTGTTACAGATGCAGTTCCCGATTTGCTCCGATCTGGTGCGCGATGGAGATGGTGATTCCATGGTGGTGCAATGAAAGCTTGTGGGTGCAGCGTCTTCTGGTGTGGACCGTGAAAACTATAGGTGTTGCTATTGTGTGCATCAATGGAGGAAATGGTGTGGAGGATAGAGCTTGGGTGGCTATGGCAGTGGTGACGGTCTTGATGGAAGCTTCAATGGTGGTTGCTGTCAAGATCCATGGTGGCTATCGTGAGATAAAGGTGCCTAGGGTTTAAGGGAAGAAGATGATGATGATGATGATGACGTAGCACTACTTCATTGGCTAAATTTTTGAGTTCTTGGATCATGGCACGTGTCACTCTCTGATTGGTTAGTTTAGTAAGTGAAGAATTGCCACGTGGCATGATCTGAGTGCATCTTAGTTTATAAGTGGAAAGAGGGGTGAACAAAAGACAAAGGCAGGGGTGTAGAAGTAGATTTTTTGCAGCCCATTTGCAAAAAAAGAGTGTATGTGTAATTTAGGGGGTGCAAAAGTGATTTTCTTAGAACTTGCTAATTTCAGCCTTATTTAAAGGAGGTTTGTAACTTCAATCAATTTATTTTCCCACCTTGAATGAGCTTAATCTTAATTTCAGCTGCATCAACAAACGTTAAAATATCCAAAAATAATTTATGCAGCTAAAAATCACTTTTGAACACATTTTTATCACACAAGCTCAAACGGCCTAATTATCAAAATTATCAATTAAATCACTCTTTAAGCACACAAATTCAATTAAATACCTAAAATTAAACATTAAATGAGGGCAAAAATACACACTCATCAGAACCATTCTCTCAAACTGGGAGTATGTAGGTCCAGTGTTCTTAGGAGGGTTATAAAGCTCAATTGCCATGGGTTGTGGTTCATCTTCCTCTTGGTTTCCTCCACTAGTTCCCGCTTCATGATCATTTGCTCCAACTTCAATATTTGCACCATGATCTCCTTCAACCAGCCAAGTGTTGCCTATCTTGGTGAATCCCATCTTGTGCATATTAAGTGTTGAAACATGATTTAGAAGACTGGTAGACTCCTCAAGCTCTCCTTCCACATCCATACCAAAATGCTCAATGAACTTGCAGATGAGCACCACATATGGAAGCTTGAAATTCGTGAGCCTTTTTGCCTTCATCATGTGGTCACAGATGGTGTATGTCCAGTCCACCATTACACCATTTTGAATGCAGTACATCACCACAAGATCACCTTCATTCAAGGTTGCATGATTGCTCCACTTAGGCATGATGATCTTGGTCACCACCATAGCTAGCAACCTTTCCTCCACACGAAGCCTTCCCACATGGAAATTTCTAGTTTGCTCACCTTGATTACGCACACATTGGTTGAAGTATTGCACTTTGTTGAATTCATCCATTGCACTAGTTTCACCCTTGCAAACTTGCACACCTGTTTGCCTTAGGCCAGCCACATGCTTCCATGTTTGCCTTGTGATTTCCATCTCCACACCTTTGACATTTGTTTTGAGAATGCCATTGCTGAACTTAAGGTTGGCATAGAACACCTTCACCAAATCCGAATACACCTTGCCCGAAAGTTCAAGGAATGTCTTCATTTTTTTAGCTTTGAGATGTTGCTCATGGGGGCCAAAGTTCTCTGCCCTCAGCCATGACATGCGAATCACCTTAGGAAGGATTATTTGCTTCCTATTGATCTCAATCAAGAAAGTATGAATTTTGTCTTCATGGCCTTCAAACCATATTTCGAGCCTTCCATGATTCAAGGCATTGGGAGAGGATGGAATATGTGGGTGAAGCTTTCATCATCTGAGGGAGCTATTCGTTGTCTTCTATGCATGGTGAATTGTAGGTTTGGCTCTTACTAGAAGATGAGAATGACAATGCATGATGCTTATGCAAGAATTTATAGAATCAGCATGTTGATTTTCAAAATCAGTCAATTAAATTGTACAAATATTCTGGTTTCAATGCAGTACAGTAAATCACAGCCAATTAAATATGAGGGAATCTGTATTAGATTATGCAGTGATGTGTTTGCCATGCGTTTTATGAACAATCCACTCATAAATAGTTCACATCTAATGCATGCACATTGGAAATCATGTAATTAAAGCACTTTATTGTCAGTGCAATTTTAAAAGTTGATTTTAGCTGATATAATAGTTGTTACATGCTGCTACTACAGTCCAAAAATAGTCATGTGATGGATACTTTGAATGGGTCAATCAATTAAAATCAATTCAAGCAAATCCACATCAATATAAGTGATTTTAACACATAAAAATACAAAGTCAGTCGACTAAAACTGTACCAGAAAACTGATTTTTGGTGTAGTGGCAATTTTAAGTGAAATTTATGTGTTGATTTTGCAGTTTTAGTTGACTAAAAATTTCAGATCACACGAAATTCACACCAGACCAATTTAAATCAAATATATGTGATGTTTTGTGAGATTTAACAAATTGAAACAATTCCAGAACATAAATTATTCAGATTTTGACATCTTAAGTAAAATCTATGTGTTGAAATTGCAAATTTAGCTGACTGAAATTCTGGAAGTTTTCAAATTATGCAAATTTTACCACTTTAAATGTAGCACACGCATGATCTAAAAAGATTAACAAGGCAAAAAGATATCAACATACATTCTTAATGTCAAGAATACCTAATTCAGTTCTAAGCTTATTAAATCTATCACGTGCAAGTGGTTTAGTGACTAAATCTACCAATTGATTTTCAATTTTCACAAACCTGATTTCAATATCACCTTTTTCAATATGATCTCTTATGAAATGATACCTTATTTCAATGTGTTTAGTTTTAGAATGCTGAATTGGATTCTTAGTTAGGTTGATTGCACTTGTATTATCACAACAAAGAGGTGCCTTTTCTAGCTTTACACCATAATCCATAAGTTAATGCTTCAACCATATGCTTTGAGCACATGCATGTCCAGCTGCTATGTACTCAGCCTCAACTGTAGAGAGTGCTACACATGCTTGCTTCTCTCTATTCCATGAGATTATGCTTGATCCAAGTAGATGGCATGTACCACTTGTGATTTTCCTATCCAATTTGCACCCTACATAGTTAGAATATAAAAAACCACTAAGAAAATGTTAGATTCATTAGGATACCATAATCCAACATTAGTTGTCCCTTTCAGATACTTGAGAATCCTTTTTGCAGCTTTAAAGTGCGATTCCTTTGGATTGGATTGAAACCTTGCACACAAGCAAACACCAAATTTTATATCTAGCCTACTAGTGGTTAGATATAGCAAGGAACCAATTAACCCTCTATATTTGGTTGAATCAACTTGTTGTCCAACTTCATCTGCATCCATAAGGCAGTTTGTAGTAATTAGAGTGACAACGTCTTTGCAATCCTCCATTTTGAACTTTTTTAGTAAATCAAAATAGTATTATGACTGGCTTAAAAATGTCCCATGCTTGAGTTGCTTCACTTGCAGCCCTAGAAAGTAGGTTAGCTCACCCATCATAGACATTTCAAATTCTACCTGCATAGCTGCAACAAACTCTTCACACATGGAGTTATTATTTGATCCAAAGATTATATCATCTACATATACTTGAACAGGTATTACATCACTTGCATGCTTTCTAATGAAAAGTGTTTTATCAACTGCACCTGTAGCATATCCTTTAGATAAAAGAACGTTGTTTAACCTCTCATACCACTATCGTGGTGCTTGTTTCAAACCATATAAAGCCTTTTTCAATTTGAAAACATGATTAGGATATAGGTGATCTTCAAAGCCAGGAGGTTGTGATACATACACTTCTTCATTTAAGAAACCATTCAAGAATGCACTTTTCATATCCATTTAAGAAAGTTTGAAATTACACATGCATGCATATGCTAACAATAACCTCACAACTTCTAGCCTATCTACAAGTGCATATGTTTCATCAAAATCAATACCTTCCTCTTGATTATAACCTTTAGCAACTAGCCTAGCCTTATTCCTAACAATGTTACCATTTTCATCCATTTTATTCCTAAACACCCATTTTGTACCAATCATATTCATTGCATCAGTCTTAGGAACAAGAGACCACACATCATTCTTAGTGAATTGATTAAATTCATCTTGCATAGCAACAACCCAATTATATCACATAATGCACCATTCACATTCTAAAGTTCAATTTGAGAAACAAATGCAACATGTTGAATGAATGCAAGTTTGCATCTAGTGGATACTCCCTATTCTATGTCACTAATTATGTTGTCCTTTGATAATCCCCTAGGTTCAATCCACTCCTTGGGTAAGTTGTTGTCTGTAGCTTTTTCAGCCGACTGAATTTCCTTTTCAGCTGGTTGATTTTCTACAGCAAATTCCAGTTCTGCAGCAGTTTACTTTTCCTACAATGTATCTTCTTCATTTGCAATCTTAGGGACTTGAACTTGGAACTTTGGGTTAGTTTCATCAAATACAACATGCATAGAATCTTCAATAGTCACCAATCTCTTATTATAGACTCTATATGCATGAATTTGTATAGCATAACCTAGAAAAACACCTTCATCCACTTTTGCATCAAATTTGCCAAGACATTCTTTGCCATTGTTTAAGATGAAACACATACATCCAAATACTTTTAGGGGACATAAAACAGGCCTCCTCCCTTTGAAAAGTTCATAGGGTGTTTTCTTCAAAATTGGCCTAATCAACACTCTATTAAAACATAGCAAGCAATGTAGACTACATCAGCCCAAAAATACTTAGGTAGTGAATTTTCATTTAAAATAGTTCTAGCTAGTTCCTCAAGTTACCTGTTTTTCCTTTCAACGACACCATTTTGTTGTGGGGTTCTTGGTGCAGAAAAATTATGCTTAATGCCATGCTTTTCACAAAAGTGTTCAAACCTTTCATTTTGAAATTTCCCACCATGGTCACTTCAAATAGACACTATCTTGGAACTCTTTTCATTTTCTAGCATCTTGGCAAGTCTTTTAGAAGCATGAAAAGTGTCATTTTTGGCAACTAAGAACAAAGTCCATGTATACCTAGAGAAATCATCAACTATGACTAATGCATAAAGATTGCCACCAAGGCTCATGGTTTGAGATTGACCAAATAGATCCATGTGAAGCATCTCTAAAGGTCTTTCAGTTGAAACAACATTTTTGGGTTTAAAAGAGACCTTGGTCTGTTTTCCTTTTTGACATACTTCACACACTTTATCCTGTTTCCTTTTTGGTAGTCCTTCAACCAACTATTTTCTATTTAGCCGATTGAAATGCTGCATGTGTATGTGACAAAGTCTCATATGTCATAACCAAGTGTCATCCTCTTTTGTAAGCAAACAATGGATGCTAAATGATGCATGATGTAGATCAAGTACATATATATTGTTGACTCTTTTTCCTATCAAAAAACACTACCATATGCATTATATATAAAGCAATTATTTAGTTCAAACATGACTTTAAAGCCTTTGTCACATAATTGACTTATACTTATCAAATTATGTTTCAGCCCTTCTACTAGCAGCATATTCTTGATGTTGAAAGAGGATCCATTGCCTATGACTCCATTTCCAAGGATTCTTCCTTTGTTGTTGTCTCCATAGGTTACAAACCCTTCCTCCTTCAACTCCAACTTTGCAAATTTGGTCTTATCTCCTATCATATGCCTCGAGCAGCCACTATCTAGGTACCATAGATCCTTATTTTCTTGTTTTATGACCTGTAAAACAACATAGCATTACATGGTACCCTTTGATAGTTTGGGTCTAACACGGTTATGCCTTTCTAGATCCTTTTAGGATCCATTTCATAAATCCCTTAGGTACATCATACTTTCTAGCATAGCAATTCTCAACATGACATTTCTTCATACAATAGTTGTAGGAAATGAATGGCATAGCATTTGGCTCACTCTTGGAAAAGAAACTAGAGAACTTCTTGGCTTTCTTTTCGAGGATAAGTGTATAACCAAGTCCAGCCTTCCCAAAAACACAATTTTGAGAGCCAAGAATAGCTTCTAGGTTTGCTTTTCCTTTTGTGAACTTCACACAAGTTTTCAAACGATATTTCACTTGATTTTTCAAAGTAGTGTAGTTTTCACAAGGTTTTATAGCCAACCGTTTTTCAGAACAATCGACTGAATTACTGTAAATTATTTTCAAATGTTCGAAATCAGTTTTTAAGTCGATTGTTTCTTATTCTAGTTGGCTAACTCTGTTTTCTAGCCAGCTATTTAATCATTTTAGTCAATTGTTCATGACAACAATTTTGTTTGCCTTACTATTCAACTCTTTGAAGTCATACAACAATTGTTAATAGTCATTTTTATCTTTTGATGACAAGGAACTTACTTGGCTTGCTGAGGATGATTCATATCCGACCATGAGGCATAGATTTGCTTCCTCACTTTCTTCTTAAGATGAAGTGCTTGTTGTATCATCATTGTCCTTCCAAGCTATGCAGGCACGCCTTTCCTTGGCCTTTCTCTCCTTTTTCCTGTCACCAATCTTCTCCTTTTCTTTGTTAACATTAGGACATTCAATCTTGATATGTCCTTGCTTTCCACAATTATAACATGAGAACTTAGAAGAATTACTTGAATCATTTTGTTTAGAAATGTACCTCCTTTGATTACCTTTGTTACCTCTCCTCTTGAGATACTTCTCAAACCTTTTGACTAGTAGATTTAAGATCTCATTATCACTTGATTCAGCAGTCTCTTTGTCGGTTTCATCACTCTTCTTGGAGCTAGCCTTCAAGGCTATGGTTTTTACCTTTTTCTCACTTGATTCAAGCTCACTTAGCCTTTGCATTTCAATCGCATGCTCTCTTAGTTTGCCAAACAATGCAGTTATGGTGATGATGGATAAATCCTTGGATTCAAATATGGTACTCACCTTTGGTTGCCAATTTCGATCAAGACACTTTAGCACTTTGATGTTTAGTTCATCTTTGTCAAATTCTTTGCCTAGACCCATGAGATGGTTGACTATGTGAGTGAAACTCTTTTGAACTTTAGCTATGGAATCTCCTTTTTGCATCTTGAAAAACTCATACTCTTGAATAGGGCATGCTTCCTTGCTCTCTTCACTTCATTCGTCCTCTCATGTGTAACCTCTAGGACATTCCACATTTCCTTTGCATTCTTACATTGGGAGACCCTAAAAAATTCATCCATACTCAAAGATGAAGTGATGATATTCTTGGCATTGCAATCATATTGAGCTCTTCTCCTTTCTTCATCAGTCCATTCACTCCAAGGCTTGTCCACCTGCTTATTTTCAACAATACATTTAGGAGTATATGGTCCATTAACTATTGCATCCCAAATCCTTTTGTCTATAGATTCAATGAAAATTTGCATCCTTATTTTCCAAAACTGATAGTTTATGCCATAAAACATAAGTGGTCTATGAATAGAGGCACCTTCAGCAAAACGAAGTTTACTTTCATCCATTTCAAAAGATTTTTGATCAAACTTGAATACCTTTCAAGAACCTTACTCTAAATATCAATTATTAGTTTTGAAATGGTGATTTAAGCCAAGAAGGGGGGTGGTTGAATTGGCTTTATAAAAGTTTTTCGAATAGATTAAATAGACTGGAAAGTTAGGATATAAATATAGCAGACCAGTACACTTTCAATCGATTAAAAAATAAAATAGAAGACTTAATTTGTTCTTGAACTATGAGAAAGTCAATTAAAAAGACAAATTAGTTGGTTAAAATATTGAAGATATATACAGAATGCAGAATTCGCAGATTTAACTCAAATAACAATCTTTTACATACAAGACTTGTTCTAATCAATATTTTTAACAAGTATACAACCTTAGATTACACAAGAATGCATTAAATCACACCAAGAATGAATTGCTTGGTTTTCTTGAGTTTTTAAAGAGATTCAAAGTGAGTGAGATGAGGGAGAGAGAATTGCATAGTTGTTTTTATATTGGTTCACTCAATCACAAAGCTACATCCAGTTTACTAGGACAACCTGAGCCCGGTTTCCACTATATTCAAAAGTTTTATAAATCACACACCAAGATTACACTTTTAAACAAAAAAACTCACAAGATTTTTTATTCACACAAAAAACTAGACACACACCCGGCAAGAATCACACTTACAAACCTGTAATCACATCAGGCAAACCAACCAGAGGCACAAGAATATCCAAACCTAATGGTGGTTGTCCCTAGCCAACCATACATGTGCTCTTCAAGCTATTCACAAGCCAAAATGCCTCCAAGATCAACCAAGATCTTCAAACCACGAGTTGCAGTTGTGTATTACAGAGAGGGGGAGTTTTTTGTAGAAGAATGACAAAGTTTTGTGCTATAAAACTCAGATTTGCACCTCTGCTCGCGAAAACACAACTTATATAGTCTGGTTTAAGTGAAAACAGTCGATTGAATTTTCCGTACAGTCAGCTGATTTCACTTGACTTAAGTGAAATCAGTCAATTGAAAAATAATTCAACTAACTAAATGCATTCATATCAGAACCTATATACAACAAGTCTTTTAACCTGTTAAAACTCATTTTAACAAATTAAAATAGACACACTAAGGCACACAAGACATGTCACATATGTCATATAGCCTACCAACATAATATAACACTAAAACATTACATTTAACATGCTATTTTCAGATTTAACACACTAAAACTTAATCTTCAAGTGGATCTTCATTAATCTTCATCAAACACCTATGATCTTCATGCACATGGTTTTATCAATTATTTGCTTCAAGCTTGCTTGTGCCAACAAGTTTTACATGCATGATTAAATTTGGAAAATTATTTACATACACTTTATTTTGTGGACACTAATGAAACACTAATATATAACTCAGAAAATTGGGGAAGTGAAGGGAGGGGCAACTGGACGGGCCACTAAGTTGTGGTATTGCAAAGTGGCAAGGAAGAACAAAATAGGACAAAGGAAACAATTACCAAAAGGGCAGATAAAATACGAAGTGAGTTGCAATTAAAACTGGGACTTCAAGTAAACAACAATACGTAGTTGGGAGTGAAGGTGAGAATAGAGTGTGTAACATCTCTACTAGGTTTATATTAAAACTCATGTAATAAGATGTTTATACCAAAAACCCTTATATTAAAATCACATGCAACTTCAACACATGATGTAACACCATCATAGTTTATCATATAATAATGACATAACATATCAATGTGATGAGTTCAAATTTTTGCCCTCATTTAATATTTAAATTTGGGGATTTAATTGAATTTTCTGTGCTTAAAGATTGATTTAATTAGGATTTGTGATTATTGGATTTATTGAGTAAGTTTGG
>Ga0209589_1013631_pt1 | contig 10525 bp, 7 predicted proteins | sample CowpeawhiteBW_FD_187525 | JGI IMG/M metagenome (GOLD analysis project Ga0209589, IMG submission 187525) | Root nodule microbial communities of legume samples collected from California USA - Cow pea white BW (SPAdes) (version 2) | ecosystem: Host-associated > Plants > Roots > Nodule | place: USA...
TTTTTTTTTTTTTTTTTTATTTTTTTTTTTTTTTTCATGTTATGAATACTGCTACAACTTAGTTTTTGTTTCTGGTAATTGCTAGAAATAGTGCCAACATTTCCTATTCAAGGGCTTTGTTTGCTGAGAGCTTCCACAGGCTGTTGTCTACTCAGACTTCAGGGTATGGAAATTTAACCAATTGTTTCTCTTGTCTTTGATTTACATTTCCGTTTTTCAACTTAACATATGATGGCAAACCATCAGTGATTCTGATCTGAGTAATTGCAACCATTAAGGTTGATTATGGAATTTTCTGTGAAAACAAGCAAAGGGGCGAGTTACTGAATATGTTCCTTAAGTGCATTATAATTTATATTTCTGTCATGCTGTGTATGTTTTTGGAGAGGACTATAAAGATGAACAATGAATATTTTTCCCCATTAAGACACCAGACTTCTATTTTAGTGTAACCAAAGGATGGATTTGGGGCTTCTGTTTGGCACCTAATAAGTCACCCGAGTATTGGGTTTACCATTTTAGGATAAAGTGGTACTTTCAATTACCAGCCTATTGATGGGTTTTTTTCACTGTTGTGGTGTATTATCTATATGTTGTCACAATGGTCTAAACTGTCACCAAGACGAATTTAACTCTAACTCTGATACACTAATAGGTAACCTCGAAGCATTGTGTTTATAAGTATCTTTTCTTATATAATCATTTCGACTAATGTGAGATTTAGATTCATAGTTAGATTATTCTGACTCCTATATCCAAACCAAAGATTGAACCCTTGATTTTGGTTTAGGGACTCAATTGTTGAGACACCAATACATCTTTTGGTGACATACTAATCTTTGACGGGGCATCAAAGACTCCACAACCTTTTAGTCCTGAATTTCTGCTTCCACCAATTATTAGATACATATCATATCATACTCAGCATGCTACAAATGTTAACTTGCGGCTTTAATTCACATTTGATGTTGAAATAATTCAAAATCCTTCTACAAAGTCATCCTACTAATCCTCTTACGAGATAGAGCATTGGATCTTTTTAAGTTTCCGAAATATTGATGAATGTATTTACTTTTTTTCTTAATACGTTTTTTCATGAAGTATTAGAAAGATTTGTGTTGTGGGATGATATAGCTTTGCTCTGTGATCTGGTGGTTCAGGAAGCTACAAGACAAGGTTGCACTTATCACTGGAGCAGCTAGTGGAATAGGAAAGGCCACAGCCACCAAATTTATCAATAATGGAGCTAAGGTTATTATTGCTGATATTAATCAACAGCTTGGTGAGGAGACGGCAAAAGAACTAGGATCTAATGCCACTTTCATAACATGTGATGTCACTCAAGAGTCAGACATATCCAATGCTGTTGAATTTGCCATTTCTAAACACAAACAACTTGATATCATGTACAACAATGCAGGGGTAGCCTGCAAAAGTCCTCTGAGCATCGTTGACCTGGACATGGCCTTGTTTGACAAAATCATGGACATAAATGTTCGTGGTGCTGTGGCAGGTATCAAACATGCAGCACGTGTGATGATCCCACGTGGAAGTGGGTCTATTCTGTGCACAGCAAGTGTCACAGGTGTGATGGGAGGTCTGGCTCAGCACACTTACTCAATATCTAAGTCTGCAGTCGTAGGCATTGTTAAATCTCTGGCTTCTGAGTTATGCAGGCATGGAATCCGAGTCAATTGCATATCACCTTTTGCCATCCCAACACCTTTTGCTCTGGAAGAAATGAGTCAGATATATTCTCATGTTGATAGTCAGAGACATGTGGATATTATTCACAATTCTAGTGTCCTAAAGGGTGTCTATTGTGAACCCGATGATGTTGCTAATGCTGCACTTTTTCTTGCGTCCAATGATGCCAAGTATGTCAGTGGACACAACTTGGTTGTCGATGGGGGTTTCACATCTTTTAAGAATTTGGACTTTCCTGCACCAGATCAAGTGAAGTAGAACTTTGTTCAAATTATATTTAGATAAAGGTAACAATGATGGAAAACCATCTTGCAATTTCAAATTTTTAATAAAAAATTCAGTGAGAGTGAGTCAATTTCATTTATTTCAGTACTCTTCTAAATACATCCAAGTTTAGCGTTTGAGTGGCGACCCCAAATGATATCAGTTTCACACCCAAAAAGGATGGGAAACCCATGCAAGCATCATGAGCCAGTTCAAATGCTTTGAGGCACCCTAAATAAACATGCTATCATAAGTGATACTTTTTTGTAGTTCTGTATTTTCATTCAAAAGGAATTAGAGATAGAAAAGCGTTGTAGTGGGAGTTTCTGTTGAATCAGTCCTGTGTATGGCTGAACCAGTCATTTCAGGCCCTTCATTACCTAGTGATACAAGAATAAAACCTTTCATGTTTACCTTCAGTTTTTAACATTATAAGAGATGCTATAGCCGTAGTCAACTTTGAAAGGATGATAAAGCTTTTGATTCTCAGAGCACTTTTTGGTGCGCCCTCTGTTAACTTTATTGAATCTTGTAATTTAACCAATCAAGCTTCCATCAATAGCCTTCTTTATAATAAACTTTACAGCACCAATGGACTACTTGACAAAGGGAATCGCACTTTATAAGATGCTAAAACTAACATAGCTTAAATCAGCCTGGAATCTGTCAGATGATTGAAACTTAGGAACAACCATTTTGCAAATGTTCATGATTTCTACTAACACCACAATTACATTCAGTCGAGTATGAATAAAAAACCTATGCAAAAGCTTTAGTTCTCGTGTTTTAGGGAGAATACAAGGTTTACTTCCCTTTTCTCCTTCAAAATTGTTGGAGAAAAATTTTGGTTCATACGATGAAGACTGGTTCTTGATAAGATTCGAGAGATTAATAGTTGATCATTAGTGAAATACTGACATGATAATGAATTTCCCAATCTCACTGAAAAGAAACCATTTGAGATTCATTTCCTTTTCAGCAAACTCAGAAATAACACCATAGTAATAAGATCACAAGATTCCGTGAAATGGCCTATACCAGAACATTTTCCAGGTATTAAAGTTATAATGCCAATAAAGATACACGATTGTATTATAACCAAATCAAACCAAAACGAGCAAATTAGAGGCAATGAAATTCAAATCGATTGAGAGAACTGTTCTATCCGTTGAGCAATGAGGTCAATAGCAGCATTTGCTGATGAGAATGCCCCATGGAAACTCTCTTTGTAGTTAATAGACTCCAGTTCACGGGCCATCTTCAACAGAATCTCACCCAGGTCTGTTTGCTTCTGTAGCAAAGAATTGTAGTATGAGTTGGCAGCCACTCGGCTTATTTCCACATTGGTTTCTTCTGGACAGTACTCATCATCCAACCATTTATGCAAAGTAACCCTAAGCCATTCTGATTCCTGATAAGTGAAAAAAATAAAAACATGCTATAATTTATCTCCGACCACTTGTTCTCTAAACTTGTCGATAATTGAAAACCAATATCAATTTGGATTTGACAGCAACAAAAAAAGAAGTACCTGCAAGGAAATTGTTGGTTGTAACCAATGGTTAGGGACTCTGAGGTCCTCAACTTGGTCATCGGATTCTGTGAATGGGTGAGAACGGGATCTGACCCGTGTGGGCGAATGCGTCGGAGTATAGCATAGAGTTAGTGAAGAAGAAGCATGTTGGTTAGTCAGAGTTACTGCAATGGAAGATGGGGTGAATGCGATTGTGCGAGGGATGACCGGCGACACGATCATGTGCTGACCCAGATTTAGTTTCGAGGTTGTCATTATGGACACTGTTGTCTCCTCTCGCTTTCTCTACATAAAAAACACAACTACTAATACGGACCATTCATTCGTAAACACGTAACTATTTTGGATGAGGTCATGTCCCACCACTCGCGGGAGCTGTGCAATTATTCAGATTTCTAAAAGAATGTTCTTTTAACCTTCTAGGATTTTTATTTTTTTTATAGTCGCAAGTTTGTAGGAACCAGAAAAATTATTCGTAAAGCATTTGTGGAGCATCATGAGAAATTACGAAAAATGAAAAACGAGTATATTATGGCACTAAAAAATTCATTTGATCAAACTAAATTTGCTTAAATGTTCCAGTGCCAAGGCATAATTCTGAAAATTATGGCTGACGATAAAAGCAAGCAAACTTGAGAGCCACACGCACACTCGTGTCCACGAAATGGCCATGTATTATTGTCAGGTATTCTATCACAATCATGGATACTTTGCACAAGTATCAAGAAGACAGGTTCTTAAAACAACAAAACCAGATTTCGATTTTTGACCCTGTAAATTTTCACTGTGATTGCTATATTCCTATGCTACTAATAACAAAGCCAGCATGCACATAAACTTATGACATTGCGGATCTCCGAAATTGCCAGGAAAAGGAAGAAAAGTATTGGAACTAAAAAAGACACGGAATGGCATTGGTTGCATAGAGAGAACAGATATAGATAGATGGACTAGTCCTTCAAGCTGGTGGAGAAAGAGACACATGGCGGATCACTAAAGGCTTGGAGGATCTGCTGAGGAGCTTGGATTGAGATTGTTGATACCATCCTTCTGACATATGATCATCTTTTGCACCATACACTGGAAATCCCTGCATTGTTTGTTGGTACAAATACTAAAGTTAGCAACAGAAAAGGAAAGAAAAGAGAATAACTAGCCGAAACAAAGCCACTCAATTTTTTTTACCAGAATTTGCTTAAGTAAATGTTTCAATGTGTAAATGAAAAAATCTAACCAGAGCTGTTAGAAACTCAGGCAGAAAAATAATAACAAAGTTAACTCCATATAATCTTGTTAGTTTCGGTACTTAACTGCCACGGGTAATCTCGCAAGAACATCATGTCTCCATCATCATCTATGCAGGTCACATGCCATCCACTAGTTCCATTGACTAAGCTGCCTCCAAAATCAAACATGGAGTCGAGCTCAGCAATGAGTTCATCATATCCACGAAAACGGGTTAGATCAACTGCTCTTCCAAGAGCAGTTCCCAGCTTAAGCACCTGAAATAGTTAGTTGCCTTTGTTCAGATGTCTCAGAATGTGAAGAGCTAAGAATCTTTCAGCTACTTGCTATAGTATTTGAGTAATGCTATCCTTTTATAAACACATTCCTAGTACTTAACAAAGAAATTATTGAATGAATAAGTAAACGCATTGTATGTTTTGGAAATATAAACCATTCAATAAAGTATGACATAGGAGAATTTAGAATTATTCACATTATATTATATTATTTATTCACATTCAAATGCTAAGTACCTTTGTGCAGCTACGGTTATTGACAGAGCGACACTTCTTACATGTTTTCCCGGAGGTAACACACATTGGAGGACTAGAAAGCAGACTTGGAGTTTTGCTGAAACCAGCAAATTGTGGTGAAGGGAGCTCCGGTTGGCGTTCAATTAAGTTAACACCAAAGAGCTTGTATTTGTTATAACTGCCAAGATGACCAAGTGGAGCATCATTTTCATTTCTAGATTCAGAAGGTGGCCATCCCAAGGATTCAGAACAAATGGAGCTTAAATTTGAACTTGAAATTGATAAATCTTCATGTGGCAATGACATTGATCTTCCAAGAGATTTATGAAGAATGTCTTGCATCAGAAAGGGATGCTGGTTCAGATTCTCCTTCCCAAATTGTGAGCCACCGATTGAGAACTTCGGTGGTGGTCTTTGCAATGCCCTTGAAGTACTCAGGCCACTGTAATCTTGTCCTTGCAAGTCCCTATCCGCTACCGCCCTGGCTGAACTCTGAGCACCAGCATCTGATAACAAGAGAATTCAACTAGTCCACAGTGCTTAAAGAAAAGATAACATGTCATTCTAATTTCTAAACATGGAAAATTATAACATTAACATCTTTTAGCTTCCTCAAATCGAATTTTACAGGTAAGTCAAACTATAGATGAATTTATAAGTACTGACCATCCATGGCAAAGACATTTAGTCCAGGCAATGGGCGCTGGTTAAGGACATGTGCCTTTTTTGGGTTGGGGAGAATAGGAATGTGCTTTTCCATCCCAGACTCCAAGGGCTCAATCCACCAAGGACAGACCCTTTCAGGGTGCATGAAGGCATCTACTATGGCATCCCATTGCACCTGAGAAGAAACATAAGTTTCATTGAATCGAGTAAAATAAAACATAAAGGTATTTTAGCTTCAAAGAACTAAACCTAGAAGACTTGAAAAGAGCCTGGTTACCTTGAGACATCTCCATTCAGAACCAGGCCACCTAATGCTGTCAATAACTTCATTACCAATTATCGTACCTGCATATCTGGTTACTCAAACAAAAAGGCAAAAGACCTGATTATGAATTGTTTCATTGTAGAAACTATAATTACCACTTAACATTCATTTCAAAATAAAACATCGATGAGTCGGCCAAACTTTGACATCGTTACCTTCTTAGAGACTCTTCAACATCACACTGCATTTGAACTCTCGTTCCAATTGAATAGACGGGTACAGTTGACTTCAAATAGTTTTGCAGAGGAATGATAAACTCAAAGGGATTCGTCCTGCAAAAGATGCGAATAAGACAGCTCATTCCAATTGAAACTTATGCCCAAAGGGTGTTTGTGTTTTTGTGTGTGTGTGTGCGTATCACACACACGTATACACATACAATGCAAGAAAAGTAGACATGTTCTTTTTGAATTTTCAATCTGATAAATCCTGAACAACTCACCAAGGGTGGTAATAGACAGTGAACATGGCTCCTGTGGCAACAGCATGGGAAGCACTAGCCAAAATTCCAAGTTGCATGCTATGACCCGATATCAGAGATGACGACGGAGATGCATTGCTGTGATGTCTACTTGCCCGACGAATCCCAACACGAACTTCTCCATACTCCCCACTGCAACAACACAACCACTGTCCTTACTAACACTTCTATTAACGTTGGAATCATTAAATAAACCTAATCATTTAGAATAGTATTACAAAGCTCCTCTTCTTGTGAGGCATTAATATTCTCTACTGTTACTTGAAAATCTTACTCTTATGAAAGTTGAAAATTATACTGCCAATGATTAACTTCGCTTAATGCAGTGAGAAAAAAAAAAGTTGTGATTCTAACCAGAGTTCCTCTGGAACAGCACAAACATAATTCATGGAGACAAAAAGTACCTAACAAAAATGCATGAATCTCCAGCAACGAGTTTCTTTGCACTCACGAACGTGCTCCAACCGCTAGTTAGCAGGTGTCGTTTCGGCTGACCTGCATTTCATTTGAAAAAATATCGAACCCAGAAACTAAACCAGCATTTCTTTCAAAATATATGTGATTTATTGTACTACATTGTTGCAACTGAATCAGAATATTTGACAAAGTAAAAGTAATCTAAACATACCACGGTATATGTGTCGAAAATGCCACTCGAACCCGTGCAAGTCCTTGGCAACAATTTCCTGTGCAGGCGTTTGATGAGTCATGTCCTGTAACATCAAAGAGACAGAGACCTTAAATAAGTCAAATTCCTTAAAAAGGAAAAAACTAAATAAATGACAGATGATAAAGATTCCAACCAGGGGACGGAAGCATTCATCAGCGTGTCTCTTCGGAATAGAGAATCCACCATGTGTACTTGTGTCTGACGGAGTGAGTACCTTACTGAAGGAGTAGGTTGTAGTTCTGGATGGAACAAGATTATCTTCGTTCTCTAAACCAAAGTGGTTTTGCTGCAAAGATCCAAGCAATAACCAATTCTATTAAAACATTATCCTTGTTTGCTTGTCGTACAAGGTAAATTGTCATTCATTCTTTAACATTAAATTCTATAGAAAACTAATGTCATATACTGAATGGATACTAAAAAAATATCATAAAAATTACGGTTGCACATTAAAGAAGCAAAAATGGAAGAAGATAAAGGTAGATGTTAGAAGAGAAAGTAGCCAACCCTGGGCTCCGGAACTAATGTAACTTGAGCAAAAACCTCATCGGTGTAAGTTTCGGCCTGCAAAATCAATACATTATTTCCAATATGCACTAAACATTTGATGTAAACAATGATACTAACCCAAGTAGAAAGATGACAGTACCTTTAATACAACACACACAACTCTGCATAAGATCTTAGGAGGCAAATCATACACAGGAATTTCCATGTGTCCATCTTGCTGATGCTGAGTAAATGCAGCAACCTAATCCACATGACAATCATTCGATCATGAAAAGGTATCATAAGACAGCGTATAGGTTTTGCATACAGAAACATATCAAGCAAGAAAATAACCCTTCTTTTTCTATTATTCTATGTATGACACACAAGTAAATGTTCAATATTACAAACTTTGTATAATAAGTCAATAAGTGAGGTTCATATTATATATTTTTAATCGAAAGCAGTTCAAACATGGTAAAGCTCAACCTAACAACTATTTCTACCATGATTCAGAAGTTTAAAAAATGTAAATGTAAAAGACAGAGTTTTAGCTACCCTGGTGTGATCTAACTTTAGTATGAAGTCACAAAGGGTCAAGGAAGAAAAAAGATATACCAAAATCATTTGAAAAATAATTATCGTCAAATAAATGAAAAATATGATATAAGACAAATACTAAAAGCATTACAATACATTACTACTAGTCAGAAATTGTTACTAATGTAAAGTCATGATTGTCTAGAACATTAAAAAACAAAAATGTTTAACAACTTGCTTCTCATAATAAATTTGATGTCCCATATATATATATATATATATATATATATATATATATATATATATATATATATATATATATATATATATATATTACTAAATAAGTCAACAAAAACAACGTTTTGATATTATTTTATTAACACTTTCGTACTTAGATTAAATAAATATTTTAAAGAATCACTAAATAATACTATTTGAATGTTAATGTTATCAATTGAAATTTTTGCGTTTTTTTAAAGATGAACTAGTAGATTTCAAAATGTAAGAGAGATACGAATATCATGGTAAAACAATTATAAGAGATGGAATTTTAGCCACGGGTAATATGATCTAATGTCACCTAAATAAAAATCAAGAACATTTGAAAAAACTTCACGGTCAAACAAAGATGAAGAAACTTACATTACTGCATGTATTATTTTAATAAGGGTTTTAATGGTTATTTAAATAAAAAAATATCATAAAAATGTGTAACTATTGATGTTGTCTAAGTTAATGGTGTCAATTGAAATGATTGAGTTTTATTACTTAAAAAGCCCAAAGAAAGATTAAAAGAAAATGAGCTTTAGTAGCTCTGTGTAATCATGTATCAGACACATAGCAGTCGACAAAAAAAAAGACAGATCAAGGGAAAATAGGATAGATTTTTAAAGACCATATAACACACTTGTCTCTTAAAATAAGTTTATCATGCAACTATTTTAGTAGTTGATAAAACAATGAAGAAAAATAAAAGTACATTACATATTTCAAAAAATCATTATTATTAGTTTCATTATTATTTTTAATTGTTTCAATTAAAACACTTGAGTATACTTTATAATCTAGAAGCCAAACTCAAACAAAGAAAAGTAAATTCATTAGATGTCAAATGAAGAGGTTAACAGTATTTTTATTTTCTAAAAAAAAAGATCCTTCAAATTAAAGAAGGTTCCTTAGAAGTTAAAAAACAATCAACTTTTATCTAAATATAAAAGTGCTAGTCAGACATAAGAAAAACAGTAATCAAGGATAGTAGATGATGGCCACCAAATAAACAAAAATGAAGAAAAGGAAAATGGGAGAAATCCATATATTTTACAAATTAAAAAATGTACTTGTCTCATGAAAGAAGTCAAGTAAGGTTATAATACTATTTCAATAATTGATAAAAATATTGAATAGAAAATATTTAAAATGCAAGAAACATTTGAAACAAAATATATTAATGTCGTCTATTTTTTAATTGTTTCAATTAAAATTCTTGAGTACTTTTAAAATTCCAAAAGAACTAAATCATAGATTAAGAAAAGGAAATTTTAGCCCTCTAGAGTAATTTAAGTAAATTCTTTGAATCAGATTACTTTAAGAAAAGAATTATTTGATTTTATAATTTTTTTCAAAACAAGCTATTATTTTTTTTAATAAAAAAAATGTTACCAAACACAATTTAGTTGTGTACTACACAAAGGGACAAAAAGTTTTTTGCAAACTCATTCGTAATGATGCTTAGGTTTTCGCATTTTCCAAAGCATGAAACGAAGAAACAAAATTTGTATACATCATTCACATCTATGTCTCCTTTGCTTCATTATAATTGGTCATCGAAAACACAAAGACAACAAGAATATACGCCATAAGAGATTCTTATCTATCAGAGATTATAAAAGTCAACAGTTGAAAGAAAACATAAATCTTATATAAATTGAATGAAAAAGTATGTTTGAGAATAGTAACGATATATGTCTTCCCTGTTCACAAATTTGAAAGCATAAAATTAAGAAATAAAGTTTTACATTGTTCACAAATAACGCTTTCTTCAAATAGTTTAAATTGGTAATCAAATAATATATATATATATATATATATA
>Ga0209589_1013632_pt1 | contig 10525 bp, 14 predicted proteins | sample CowpeawhiteBW_FD_187525 | JGI IMG/M metagenome (GOLD analysis project Ga0209589, IMG submission 187525) | Root nodule microbial communities of legume samples collected from California USA - Cow pea white BW (SPAdes) (version 2) | ecosystem: Host-associated > Plants > Roots > Nodule | place: USA...
AGTTACCTGTGATTGGTGGATTTTCAGTGGAATTAAGGAATCAATACATTTTGAATTCTGTGTTTAATTCAGTTTTGGTGTTTTTATTAGAATTTAGCAAACTTGTGTGAATCTACCAAACCCCCCCTGTGTTTTATTGTTGTGTTCATATGGAAATTTCGCTTTGAATGAAAATATTGGTCGTTGGGAGACAACTTGGTTCACTTTCATATACTATATTTAATATGTTTTAATTTGGTGGGGTACGACCTCTATCAATGGCCCTGCTTTGAAAGTAGTCTAGTACCTTCCAATTGTACCTAGACTTAAGCTTTTGTTTGAAAATGCAAAAGATGCTAAAATCCTTCGATGGCATGCAGATGAGAGAAGATGTGACGGCATGCTTCTTAATCCAGTTGATTCAATGCAATGGAAAAATATTGATCAGGAGTTCCCCCAGTTTGGTGAAGAATGTAGAAATATTCGTTTTGGTTTAGCTATTGATGGAATGAATCCATTTGGTAATTTAAGTACTAACAATTTGTTGTATAGTCACCGATCCTTTAAAGTTACACCTTCAAAGTGAGATTGTTATCATCTTGTGCTAGTTGGAGATGTTTTTCCCTCCATCCATATTTGATGTTACGGTACATTTGCTTGTTCATTTGGTAAGAGAAATCAAGTTTTGTGGGCCAGTATACCTATGATGGATGTATCCTATTGAACGCTATATGAAGATTTTGAAAGGGTACGTGAAAAATCAATATCGTCCAGAAGCTTCAATGATTGAAAGGTATATTGTTTAAGAAAGTATCAAGTTTTGTTCAGATTACATGACAAAAGCAAATTCGATAGGAGTTCCTCCTAGATCATGGTTGAACAAGTGTTTTATAAGTAACAACATCTGAGGTGTGAATGTGGGAACCAAAGATCGTGCAGAACTAATGCAAGCACATCTGTACATATTTAACAACACTGATGAGGGGATCCCTTACTTATTTGCACATAAAGCCATTATAAAGAAACAACATCTGAGACAATCAGAGAAATGGCATTTAATGGAACATAATAAAACGTTCAAGCCTTGGTTTAAATTTGAGGTGTTGAAAGATTCACAATCTTCTAAGACTTTGATGTGGCTAGCAAATGGATTGAAATTTGATGTCGTAACTTGTACAGGTTATGAAATTAATAATTGCACATTTTATACAAAGTCTTTGGATGATAAAAGCACAATACAAAATAGTGGAGTGAGTCTTGAAGTTGAGTCGCTGCAATTTTCCACATCCAAAGATCAAAATCCGGTAATTGGGTCAATTATGTACTATGGTGTTATAGAAGAGATGTGAGAGGTTGACTATACTATGTTCACTATTCCACTGTTCAAATGTAAGTGGATTGATAATAAAAGTGGTGTCAAAATCGATGAATCGGGTATGACTTTAGTTGATTTTCAAAAGGTCAGTTATCGAGACGAGCCTTTTATCATGGCACATCAACCATATCAAGTTTTATATGTAAAAGATCCTGCATCTGAACATTGGTTTGTTGCTCTTCATAGCAAGAGACAAATTGATGTTAATGAAGAGAATTTGAGTAACCTTCATATTGCTGACACTCATCTATTTAAAACAACGATAAATTTTGATGAGGCTCCAGTACTTGATGATGTACATGCAATTCAGGAAGATCATGATGAGGGAATATACATATGACCAATCCATAACTTTATGTATGAATCCAAATTTTTTGTATAAATTTATGTGTTTTGTTAAATAATATGTTATTTGTTATTAATCTTTTGTATTTTTTTTTCTTTTAACAACAAATATATGGCTAACCATCAGACTTCATCATCGGAGGATGAAGTGCCCAAAAAGAGAACCATCAGAGGAGCCACTAGATTGAGGAAGCTCTTGTTGAGAAAAGTTAAAGGTAAGAAGACTCATGTCATTATTGACGTCGTCACTAGTCAAGCTTCAGGTCGTAATGGAGACCTCTTCAGGAGCTATTTAGGAGTACTAGCACGTGATAGAATATCCATCCTTACTCCAAGTTTCGATCATGAGTCTGAAGTTCAACGAAACATGATATGGCAGGATCTAATGGTAAATTATGTCATGTAATTTTTTAATTTATATTTTTATTATATTGGTAAAGCACTAATTGATGTGCATTTCTTTATTGCAAATGACATTTGATATTCCAAATGCGGGGACGCTTAAACATAAATGTTTGTCGGCTGTCGCCGAGGATTTCCGTGGTTTTAAGACAAAACTGACGTCTAGGTATATCTATGGATCTAAAAAGAATGAAGATCCACGCGAGCTGTACAAGGTAATTGATGAAGACACTTGGCGTCAGTTTGTTGAGTCTCACACGTCTGAAGGATGGAAGGTTAGTTTACTTCAATTCGAAAAATTGTTGAAATTGTGTACAAGTTGAACTAATTCATAAGATGAATTATATGTTACAGCAAAAGAGGACAAAAGCCCAAGCAATAAGTGCTCAAAATAAAAACCCGCACATATTGTCTCGTGGTGGGTATAAAAATCTTGAAGAAAAGATATTAATGGAAAAAGAAAAATCTAGGTCCCCACCTTCTAAAGATGATTTCCCCGCACGCCTATACCACCATCTCGTCATCAAAAGTCGATGTTAGCTCGTCTACGATCATCGGGCACTTACACTTCTGAAAGTGCATGATAAATCTCTGAAAAAATTGTAAGAGTTAACTTTGCTTTAAACAATAATATCATTTTATACCAATTTTATTTTAATTTTCTTTTGTTATATTGCAGGACTCTTTAGTTGAGCAGAGCTCCCATGGTACTTTCATTCCAGAAGGTTGTCATGACATTCTTGCTACTACAATTGGACGGCCTGAGCACCCTGGACGTGTGTGTGCTCTTAGAGTAGGAGTCGGCATTTGCCAATATTTTGGTGGCTCCTCTAGTCAGTCTTCATGGACACACAGTGCTGCGTATGAAGAAAAACTGACACAACGACTGACAAAAAAAATCATTGAAAGGGTTATGCGTCAGTTCAAGCAACATTTTAGTGGTCATGGTATCCCTCCGCAACTAATTCCCCAACCAGAACCTTTTATTCCCCCAACAGGTAAAATTAACAATCATATTATGCTAAGTTATGATCTTCCATAATTGTGATTTAATAAAATAACATTATCATTGGCTTTCACAAGTAGAAGCAGAAAGGGAAGTTGTTCGGCTCTAGTTGTACCAAGGGATGATGCAGATGACATTCATCGATGTGAACTATATGTTCTGCATGGTATAGGGAAGACACTAATGGCTCATGGAACAGTATTTGAGGCAGACACTATTCTTCATGGTATGGAGCTAACAAATGATGAGGTTAAGGTCACGATAGAGGAAGTCATTGTACCAGATGCTTTAGTTCCTATGCCAACAGATGAGGTATATATTGTGGCACATGCATTTCAGTCTTTCCTCGCTTGGCCTAAAGATTTAGTTGGTTCTATTTCTGACCCCTCGGTATGGATCCCAACTCATCTTATTGTACTCTGCATTTTAAGTTTACATGTTATTTATGTTCACAATCAAATTGTTTTTTCCATGTAATAAGAGTCACATGAGAACATATAAAAGATGCCCACTGCATAATTAAAATAATCAAATTAATAACCATAGCACATCTATCTCCATTTCTACAACAGAACAATGAATAACAGAACAGTGAATAACAAATAAAATTGTTGAAAAATAAAAGCCAAAACCTCAGTAAGTTACCATTAAATAATATATTCTAATTATAAGATAAAAAATTCCAATTCAAACATTAGTAGACAAAATCATGTAATATCTTTAAATAATAAAATAAATCATTAGTAGAAATTAGAAATACCAATCAACAAGTTATATGACAACTAGGGCATCTAAATTTGAAACTAATAGTCCCCACAAATAAGAGGCTTGATAGGAAGTTTTAAATAAAAGAGAGAATGTTGAAAAGCCATAGAAAACCTAAATATAGTACCCTCCATAGGGCTAACACTCTTACTATATAATAGCATTGGTGGCCAACATAGGGCTAACACTCTTACTATATAATAGCAAAGGTGTAGTCCCCTACAAGAGTCATGTTTGAACACGAAACAGTCCTTTCCTCATTTAATATTTCATCCAAAATCACCCAGCACCTCACATGGCTTACACACACTAACATTATGTAGAGTCAAGGAATTAAGCAATTTGAAACTAACAAGATTCAAGGATCTACACCAATATTACAACTCTTGTCTTAGCTCAACAAGGCATTGTTCATCCCAAGATGTGTAAACATAGCAATCATTGATTTTAACCCCTCTAATAACCATTTAAACAAATTCTACCATAAAAATCCAATTTCAAGGAACACAAAAGTTAGACAGCAATCAAATGCAGGGGATTTTATTTTAAAATATCAACTATTCATATCCAATATGCTACAAGGGAAAACATCATAGAAATTGTGTTTGTATGGTTTTGTGTTCAATTCTTTCAGATACAATTTCTCTCTATCTCTCTATTTGTATGTGAATATAGAAATGGAAAAGAAAAGAGATAGAAATACAAAAATAAACAATAATGGAGAGACAAATACTTCCGTTGTTGCTAACGAAGTCACTTTGGGTGGATCGATGAAGGTCAACGTGAACTGCTGCGTAGGATGAAGGCTAAGTTGTTGCGTTGCTACGATGGAGGAATGATACAATGGCATTTGAGGTTTTAATTGAGTGTGGAGGATTCTGAGTGAGTGTTGAGGTCTAAGTTAGTGACTTCGAAAAAATTATTGTGTTAAACAAAATGAGTTAGGGGTCCTTGAAGTTGTTTGGAGCATTAGTTAAACCTATGGAGGACAGGAATAAAAATAAAAATTGAATAAAATATTAATTTGTATTTGAAGAATGTATTTCTATTAGAAATAATACAAAAGAAAATGACACACATGACTAGAAAAATCACTAAACTTCTTTGCATGATGTCTAAATAAGCATTTAACTTACAAGTAAAAGTCAAACCAAATTATACCTATTACACAAAAGTGGTCAATTGTTTTCAATTGTATTAAATTCGAAATTGTCAATACCTATTGTATGAAAATAAAAAAATCAACAACGAACTAGCTCATAACTATTATTATTTTACATGCCAATGTTTAGTGACACAATTAAATATTAAATTTTATTTTTGAACTAAAAACAATAAACATTTAAAAACCATTAAATTTTTGGATTTTAATGTAACATTTAACCATAAACCCTAACCCTTAAATTCCAAACTCTAAACAAACACATCTAATGCAATTTTAAAATATTGAATTTAGCGACCAAAACAATTTGGTCGCTAAATGATGTGTTCAATATTTAGTGACCACCCTATATCGGTCACTGATTGATACATTAAAAACACTATATTTAGTGGCCAAATAATTTTCAATCATTAATTACCATGTAATAAATATTTAGTGACCACTTAGTTTTCGGTCGCTAACTATAACATTATACATATTTAAAGACCACCATACTTTCAGTCACTGATTCATGCATTAAAAATATTTTAGTTAGCGACCAAATATTTTTCAGTTGCTACTCGCCATAAAAAACATATTTAGCGATCACTATGATTTTCGTCGCTAATGCAAAATTTAATTCGGTCGCTAATGTGGTTGCAAAAAGACCTATATTCATTTGTATAAATATAGCCACCGATTTAGCAACTATATGTTAAGGTCGCTATTTTAGTCGCTAATTAAATTTATGTAAGTACAATAGTATTTTGTTGCTATATTGGTCGTAGAGTGCAACACAAATCATTCAGTGGCTAATTCGGTCGCAGATAACAACTTATATTTTTCGGTCGCTAATTTCAGTTGCTAAATCATTAATTTCTAGTAGTGACTTTTAACATATTTTCTTTTCATTTTTGGGGCACGAGACGAACACCTTTAGTACCCGTTTTTCTCTGAAGATGGTTTCCACCCACAGCAGAGCTGGAACGAACAAGTAAGCGGATGCTGGTCCCGTTGGACCTCCTAGCATCACCCCTGATTTGGCCGCCATCGTAGACGGCCAAGCAAAGATGCAACAGGAACTCGCAGACTTGAAGAAGCGCAGTGCTGAAGAAATGGAGGCGTTGAGACAAGAGAACTCCCGCCTCAGGCGAAGGATCGAGGTTGATCCCAACCTGAAGGGAAAAGCCAAAGAAACCTCTGAAGCTGTGAAGTCTCCGGCTTTCCAGCCCATAGAGGAAGAAAGTGAATACAATCCCACCCCCCACACCTTCACCACCAACCAGCAGACACCCGTTACCTCTACCCATCCCCATCACTTTCCATCTGGTCAACCGGGGCTTACCGCACCCCCAACCCCCGCCGCCACCCTTCCTACCACCCAGATCCCCTACAACATACCCACCGCCCTCCACACCACACATATTCCACCCTATAACCCATAATATCTTCCCACAACCCACATTCCCCCTCACAACATCACTTCCACCATTCCCGCTATTATCAACCACCCCGTTCCACCTCACATGCCCCCTCCTCACCAGCCCAGACGCCGCCACCCATTCATGGACTTTATCGCCAACACCCCTCTCCCAGCCCAGTGGGAACCCTTCACCCTGGATCGCTATACTGGCGAAACCGACCCTGACGAGCACCTTAAAGTCTACATCACCCATGTCGCCTTGTACACGTCCCAAGACGCAGTCTTTTGCAAAGCTTTCCCCACCACCCTCAAAGGCCCTGCCCTAGAATGGTTCACAACTCTTCCGCCCTACTCAATCGATAGTTTCGACATCCTCTCCCACATGTTTTCCACCCACTTCGCCGGAAGCCGTCCCCATTAAACCACCACCATATCCCTACTGGGCATCAGACAAGAACCTAACGAACCACTCAGAGCGTTCATCGATCACTTTAGTAAAGCCGCCCTCCGTACACCGCACCTCAACCAGGAGATGATTCTCCAGTGCATGACTCTTACCCTACAACCCGGCCCCTCCGCCAACAACGTCTATCTCCACCCACCTGCCTCCATGCACGAACTTAAGCTGCGTGCAGCAGACTACGTCCGCATGGAGGAAATGCAAACACTTCACACCAAATTTTGCAACCACTACGCCGCCACCACCTCCAACCCCACCCCACAGCCTAACCCACGCCCTGATACCCGCCCACGTGAACCCCGCCAACCTCGCTTCACCAGATACGCCCCCCTCACAGTAGCCCGTTCCCGCATTCTGGACGAAGCCCTCCAAGCCGATCTAATCCCTCCACCACGCAAGAAAACCACACCCCCCAACGCTGACATGACCAAATATTGTCGTTACCACCGCAACCATGGCCACACTACAGAAGAATGCAAAGCACTCTAGGATAAAATAGAAGAACTGGTCTGTGTTGGCCATTTTCGCCGCTTCATCTGTAGAGATGACCATTCCTCCTCCTCTCGATCCCGTCACCCCCCGCGACCTGACCACAGACGTCAACCAAATGACTCCCATCACAACAGCCATCCCGTCCAACCCAACAATCAACAACCAGAGCCCGCCCGCACCGACATCACCCATGTCGACCCCCCCTTACGAGGCACCATTAACACCATCTCTAGCGGCTTCGCAAGCGGAGGCTCCACCTCCTCTGCCAGAAAAAGACACCTCCGCCATATACAATCCATCAACCATATCACCCATTCCCACCACAAACGCCGTATGCCCCCCATTGTATTCACAGATGATGACTTCCACGGCCTCGACCACCAACAGGATGACCCCATGATCATCACTGTCGAAATCGAGAATTATGTTGTTAAGAAAGTCCTTGTTGATTAGGGCAGCTCTGTTGACATCCTCTACTGGGCCACTTACCAAAAATTACAACTTTCTGACACCGCCATGGTCCCATATGATGAGCCCATATATGGCTTTTCCGGCGAACAAGTATCCACCCGAGGCTACATAGACCTCCACACCGTCTTTCGAGACGGAACCCAAACCAAAACCATCCCAATCCGCTTCCTTATTATCGATGCGCCAACATCTTACAACATCCTCCTGGGTCGTCCTTCCCTCAATATACTTGGCGCAGTCGTCTCCACCCCTCAGTTGGCCATGAAGTTCCCTGCCCCATCCGGTGACATCCTGACCATACACTGCGACCAGCGCTTGGCACGCGAATGCTACATGGCAAGCTTGCGACCACAACTCCCAATCCAACAAACCAACTATATCGAACGACCCCCTGGTTCTAGCATAGCTCTATCCGGCGAAGACCTTGACCCTAGAATAGGCCGGGATGTCCGCCTCGAACTAGTTGAGGACACCACTCCTCTGGAGCTTCCCAATGGTCACTCTATTAACTTAGGCACCGATTTGAACTCTGACGAGCGTGCCACAATCACACCTATCCTCATCAACAACACAGATCTATTCGCCTGGTCGGCCACTGACCTCCCTAGAGTAGACCCCCAGGTGGCATCCCACAAGCTGTCCATATATAAAGCAGCCCGCTACGTATCCCAGAAAAAATGCAAGCTTGGTGAAGAACGCCGGCAAGCAGCCAAGGTGGAAGCCAACAAGTTACTAAGCGCAAGATTTATAGAAGAAGCTCAATACACCACTTGGCTTTCCAACGTTGTCTTGGTAAAGAAAGCCAATGGCAAATGGCGGATGTGCGTAGACTACACGGACTTGAACAAGGCTTGCCCTCGCGACGCCTACCCCTTACCCAACATTGATCGACTCGTAGACGGCACGGCAGGAAAACAAGGTGCTTAGCTTTTTGGATGCGTATTCAGGGTATAACCAAATCCCCATGGCCACAGCAGATATGCACAAAACCGCCTTCATCACGGACGATGCCAACTACTTCTATAGGGTCATGGCCTTTGGCCTCAAAAACGCTGGGGCAACTTACCAACGACTAATGGATAAAGTTTTCAGCCACCTAATAGGGCACTGTGTCGAAGTATACGTCGATGACATGGTTGTCAAGTCGCCAAGCCATCATTAACACGCTGAAGACCTGACAACAATGTTCTCCGCGCTGCGCCAATATAACCTTCGCCTCAATCCTGAAAAATGCTTATTCGGCGTTGACCAGGGTAAATTCCTTGGTTTCATGTTAACCCAACGCGGCATAGAGGCTAACCCTGAAAAATGCAAGGTTATCATCGAAATGCGAAGCCCCACTAATGTCAAAGAAGTCCAACGTCTCATTGGCCGTCTCACAGCCATCTCTCGCTTCCTACCTAAACTAGCTGAACAAACCCAACCCATAATCCAACTCCTAAAGAAATCCACCCGGTTCACGTGGACTGATGATTGTGAACAAATCTTCCAAAAACTCAAAACAACCTTAACCTCACGGCCTATCCTCCACAAACTGGACACCAGCCAACCCCTGTTGGTATACATCACGGCCACCGACTATACCGTTAGCGCAACGCTTGTTCAAGAAATAGAAGGCACACAACATCTTGTGTATTTTGTGAGCAGAACACTGCAAGACCCTAAAACAAGATATCAGATGGTAGAAAAACTAGCCCTATCTTTGGTCCACGCAGCACGCCGCCTTCGCCCGTATTTCCAAAACCATACCATAACCATTAAGACCGACTACCCAATCCAAAAAATATTAAAAAAACCAGATATAGCCGGACGCATGTCATCATGGGCCGTGGAACTATCAGAATTCAACATCTGCTATGAACCCCACGGCCCCATCAAAGCCCAGTGTCTTTTAGACTTCGTCAACGACCTACAACAAACACCCATTGAGGACCAGTGGACACTTCATGTAGATGGCTCCTCAAATCCAAGGGGTGCCGGCGCCGACATCGTCTAAGAAGGCCCCAACCACATCCTCATCGAAAAATACCTTCACTTTGCTTTCAGAACGTCAAATAACCAAGCCGAATACGAAGTCATCCTCCCCGGCCTTTCCCTAGCCCGTAAAGTCGGCGTCAAGAAGTTAACGTGCAAAACCGACTCCAAACTCACTGTAGGTCATCTAAATGACGAGTTTCAGATCAATGACCCCATCCTTCTACAATATTACCATCTGGTCCGTGCAGTTATTCAATCCGCTTTCGAACAAGTCCGCGTTGAACACATCCCAAGAACTGACAACGTCAGGGCCGATATCCTTTCCAAATTGGCCAGCACCAAGCTTAAAAATCGTAACCGATCCCTACTACAATAAACATTATCCACACCTTCAATCACACACACTTGCCAAAACTTAACCTACACCCCAGCTAACAACGTCACCCCTTCCCAAACCCAAAACTGGACCACCCCCTACATTCAATACCTCAAAACCGGCAACCCCCCCTCGACGCGGACAAAACTTGGCTGGCTAATGTAACATCCCTAGGGAATATTACTTAAAATAAATAATAAAAGAAACAATTATATTAATAGTCATCTTTATAAAAACCCTAACGCGGGAAAATTTCAATTTATTAAAATAGCGCGCCAAAACTCATAACTGAAATCATAAAATGTTACAAGTT
>Ga0209589_1013633_pt1 | contig 10525 bp, 4 predicted proteins | sample CowpeawhiteBW_FD_187525 | JGI IMG/M metagenome (GOLD analysis project Ga0209589, IMG submission 187525) | Root nodule microbial communities of legume samples collected from California USA - Cow pea white BW (SPAdes) (version 2) | ecosystem: Host-associated > Plants > Roots > Nodule | place: USA...
AATAATTGTCATTGGGTTTATTAAGAGGTATTTTATAAAATAAGCATAATAATGCACATACCTCAACCATTGGGTTTATTAAGAGGTATTTTATAAAATAAGCATAATAATGCACATACCTCAACCTTATTATTGCCACAATTTATAGTACACCTCGCCATAGGAATGAGATATAAAATTTAATCAAATTATTTGGTGTACTTTAGTCAACAACAACTTCGTTGTTACCCATTGAACTTCATTCCATGGGATCGCCATTCATGTGGAGATGAGTGTCCATTATTGCAACTAATTTATGGGCTATAGTCTCATTTCCCTCGACGACTCAAATACTTGTTTTTGATGCATCAACCATTTGATAAGCAGATCTGCAATATTTTTTTCTGACCTGACAAAGTCAAGAGAGATAATATCATGAGTGATTAAGTTTCTAATATATTTTATCTCTCATTCTCATATGTCAATTTTATTGACATTTTTACTAAAAACTTTAAATATAACAATTTAATTGTTAGGATGCATTGAAAATATGAATAATTTATGTTTGCATAGTATATCATAACAACAACTTTTTAACATATTTTCATGATAGTTCACCTCCATCCAAGGTTAAAACTTAACCATAACCAACAGGTGATTTTGTGTCACCAAAATCAATATCCAATTTACATTAAAAATATCATTCAATAATCTCAAGAAATTGAACATATTGCCATAACTAGAAAAACACAAATAATATTACACTAGATGGCAAAACAGTATATATTCATTCACTTTATAAAATATAACCAATATTTTTTTATTAACAGGTATATTAACCATTGCAAGACACCCCCACACTTTGAAATATTTTAAATGTGGTTCTTTTTTCTTTCATAACTCATAACAAGTTTTATCTCAATCTTTTGTGTTCAAAATATGGTAAGCAAGATATAAAATTTCACTAATATAATGTTAGGCAAGCTAGAACTTGTAGAATAACATTTACCATATCAAAACATTTTTTTCTTTCTTTCACTGCACCATTATATTAACACCATACACTATATGAAGATGTTACATAATGAATAATACCATGAGTTTCACACAAAACACTCATTTATATATACATGTATTGTCATTTCTCTATTTAATTATTTTTGTACCTCAAAATTTCATAATTTGAATGGTCTCTAATCAATCTTCTCAATAATTTTGAATTCATAAATTGATAACGATTATATTTATTATCGATCATTTTTCTTTTCATATAGATATCAAGATAATTTTTTTCCCTTTGCAAATGCAAAGTTTAGTTCAAGTGTTTTCCATAACACAATAGTAGTTTTAGTATGACAAATTATTTTATAATTGTTTTCATACAAAACACTTAAAATATATACATGATATAGAACATCTTTATCAATGGTAAGAATAGACAATATTAAAGCATAAATTAATATAACAGCAAAAACATTAGCTTAGATATCACAACAACAAAATTATTCAATGAGAAAGAATTTCATTCATCCATAATTTCATTTATTGTTACCAATAGAAATAAAAACAATTATACACATCAATTCTTAAGCTTAGTTGAAACTGATTTAATTATAACCATAAAAAACACATTAATTCATAAAATGTGTTTTTAGTCTTCAACTTTATATTGTTTTTTAATTTTAGAAATGAATACAGACGAGTAATCAAAAAATAGAAATAACAAGATATTTTTCTCTTTAAGAATGTTAGAAAATGATTACTCAAATAATACTAATAATAATAAAAATATGAAATAATATAATAATAATAATTAGAGCAATAATAATACTAATACAATATATAAAACAATGAATATTAATCAGAGATCAACAATTATAATAATAATAATAAATAAAAGATAAAAGGTAAGGAGTAGAAATATCCTGGGTTGAGAAACGCATAGCGCTATCCTTAGAGAGAAAACGCCCCTATTGCACAAGGCTAAACAAATACACAATCATATGTGTTTCAAATCAAACGCGTTTCTCTCCCAAGATACAACAACCTGTCAGATCGATCGAGTGCAGCGAAGGATCTCCGAACCTTATGAACACCACTATCTTAAAGATAATATAGAGAAGAAAAGAAGAACATTTCAGAGAAAACTCTAATGTTTGTTGTCTTTGTTATTGGGTTGTTGTCTTCTTCCCCATGCACCTAGGTGGTATTTATAGGTAGAAAATGGAGACAAAGAAGTAAATAGTAATAAGAATATAGCCGTTAGCCATAAAAACCATTAACCCATAAATTAAAGGTTTATAAAAACTTCAGTAACAGTAGAATTTCTATTTTAATTATTTATTTTTTAAATTATATTAAAATATTTCTAACAATATTTTATATGAGTCTAAATTATGGAATAGATGTTAATTAGTATGATTATGATGACGTGTTAATATGTGCTTGTTTGGAAGGTAAATATATACTTGTGTGTGGTGACTTGACGAAAGGTGTTGAAGGGTAATTCTGCGACGTTAAAGAGAGGGGTTAATAACAGAAAATGTTTAATTTTGTAGTCTTATGTTTTTTTCTTCTCAATTAAGTATGTTTGTAAGATAATTTTGTATTTTGTTCATTTGATATTTTCAATTAATAGGAATGGAGTTTATTTTAATTATGTAAATTTTGTATTTTGTTCATTTTGGAGTGTTACAATTGTTATCAAGAACCACTCCCCAAAAGACCTCACTTTTATAAATAAAGACCCAAAAAACCTATCTTTAGCTCGTGAAAGATCTTTTGACGAATGTTGGAAGTCCCACATCGACTAAAGATAAGGCAATTTCATAGTATATAAGTAGGATGCAAACGTTACTTTACAAGCTAGTTTTGTGAGGTTGAGTTAGGCTTAAATTTCACTTTTAATATGATATTAGAGACAGGTTTACATCTAACATCTCTGTCTCTAAAGTTTATTTTTTATTCCAATTTTACTATTGGTTTATTTTAAACCATATAGAGACTTGTTAAGCTTACAAACAAAATTTGGCTGGGAAGAGAAAAACCATGCGGAGAAACTAAAGTCCAAGTGTGGTTTCTGTTAAGAGCATGTAACTCAACATCTATAGCATGTTTCCAACAGACTTGGGCATAAATAATATGACAAAAAGGAGTATGGTCAGGAGAACTATTATCATAAGAAACAAATAAATGCATTGGATAAGGTGTGGAAAAAGTAAAGCATTAAGTTGAAGCAACACCGCAATAATATTGATCTAAGTATCGATGTCTGTTTTTCACTCTATGAGAAGTTCTAAGATCAAGATCAGTAACTTCAACATTATCATAAACAAGACTAGGAGCAAAGTCCATAGTAAGGTTGTGGCATGTGAAACATGTAAAGTTGGAAAATCATACATGCTATATCACAAGAATGAGAATCGTCAATTGAAGCAAAATAGAGTTATCAGATGGCAAAGAGAATGAGTAAGGAAAAATATTTTCGTGAAAGATAACATTCTTAGTCACATAAATAGACTTGGAGTGAAGATCATACATCCTTTTGTGCTAGATTTTTAACTAAGAAAAACACATTTTAAGTTTCGAGAATCCACTTTATAAAGTTCTTCCAATAATGACAAAACTGGAATAAGCCACACGACAAAAAAATTTTAGATTAAAAAAACCAAATTTAGTTGAATAGACGAATTTATAAGGAGATTGATTATTGAAAAAATGAGTAGTTAACCTATTAATGAGATGAACAACCAATTTAAGGGAATAGGACCAGAAAATAGTAGAATAGACCAATGTAATGACTAATTTTATTATTATTTAATAATTTTCTTGTAATATAACATCATTCCAATTTTACAAGAGATAATTCACAAATTTGTTATTTAATGATTTTCTTGTAATATAACCTCATTCCAATTTTACAAGAGATAACTCCTAAATTTGACCGGTAGAACAAAATGATCATACATAAAATTAATATTTTTATAAACAAACCACTCAATGTGTTCTACAAGGATTACTCATTGAAAGTCGGTTAACGAACTATTATGCAAGATCTTCAAACCTTATGCATTAGAATGAGAACATGTTTCATATAGTTTTATGTTGAAGAAATTTATAAACAACTTAAAATGGTTTTCAAGAACGTGTAAATACAAAAAGTACATTAGAACTTATCATTGAAATTCAAAGTTTAAGAGTAAATACAATTTTCTATTAACTCTAAAAGACCATATTTGTAATTCTTGGTCTACTTTAAATTTGTTAGCTGCCACAATCTTATTCCACTCTTTTACAAAGTAGTAGGTGTTTGACTTAATAATCCACTTCTTCATCATGGGTAGAGTATATTCTCTCAAATAGGGATCCAAAGCAGTCACTTACAAACCATTATTATTTTTCTATTTTATTTTTCATTCAACTTCATAATCTCATCTTTATCTTTAGTGAGAATATCACATCTGATTTTATTCGTTGGAATTGATAATCGGTTATTGTTTGGCTTCACATCCGATGAGAAGAGTTTCTTGTGCGTCACACAAGATCATAGCCGTTCAATTCAGTGAATATATTCCTGAATTCCACTTATGGTAGCTCTGATGATGTTAAGTGGTATTGATAAACGATTATTTTCGTTTCACATGAGCAAAATGTTTTGTGCATCAGAGAGAAATTTAAGATCACATCCATTCAATTGAGTGAATAGATTCCTGAATTTCACTGACAAATCTGATAGCTCGTGTGATTATAGAGGTATTGGACTTATCACGGTTATCCTCAATGGGGGTGGTTGTAGAGATAGAGGTGAAGATGGTGGTAGAGGTGGAAGTGGAGGTGAAGATAGTGGTGGTGGTAGTAGTGAAGATGGTGATTTTGGTGGTGGAGGTGGAGGTGAAGATTGTGATATTGATGGTGGATGGGGAGGTGAAGATAATTGTGGTGGTAAAGGTGAAGATGATGGTGGTGATGAGGGAGGTGGAGGTGAAGATGGTGGTGGTGTGCGCAAAGGTGGAGATGAAGAAGATGAACTTATCAAAATTTTCCTTCACTTTTTAATGTCTGGGACCATACTTTCTTCTTTTGTCTTCTGTTCGCTTTGTCTGCATATACAATACATGAGTCATAAAGTGTTCATTTGCCAACTAATTAGTTTTCACATTAACAAAAATTGTTCATAAAAATTTAAAGCAGATCGTAACAAAATTCTAGACTTAATTTAAAATAAAAAATCTAATAAAATATGAAATGAATTTAACTTTTAAAAGAGTTAAAATACATTTTAAGAAATCTAACAAAGAGTTAATTAATTAAATTTCATTTCCATAATCAAAAAATGATGTATTTAAATTTAAATCAGTAGAAGTCTAGCAAGATATTCTATTGTTAAATTAAAACTAATATAGTGAAATTCATAAAATAACTATAATTTAACGAAACATAATATCTTCATATGATTGTTCTGACTATTTTACAAATTAATTACTTTGCGAAAATCAAATAATTTTCACGATATCAAATCATCAAAGTATATAATTATCGTATCCTATCCTGCTTATATTTAATTATGAGATTATATAAAGAATATCATTTTATTAAATAATAAATGTTATGAAATTATTATAACATAAAATACATTGACAAAGAAAAAACTATAGGACATAAAAATATTTTAAATAGCTTTTTACATATTATTATTAGTATGATCTTTTTAAAACAATAAGATTCTATTTCTTTTCTAAAATATGTGAATATAATTTCTTTTGTCATATTCATAGTAATTACATCACTATAATAACACGTTTTATGTCATATGTTGTTATTGTGGATAAACCAACTTTAACTAATGACAAGTCAATGATTTTTCCTTTTATGTATAATTCGTTACAAAAATTTTAAAATGAACTATATTTAGTTGTTTAAAAGAGTGAAACCAAATTTAAAATATTCAAAATAGAAGAAAGAAATGAAAAGAATAGCATTATATTAGACTAAAACAGATAAAATGGAATATGATAGACCTTTTAATGATATCTCTTGTATTATTCTTTTCTATAGATGATTCATAACAATTTCGAATTCGTAGGTCGTAATCTTAGAGTTGAAGCAATTCTTTTTTAGTGTAAAAGTGTTCAGCATATCGAGATATTAGTTGACGCAAGGTAGAAGGTTGAAAGGGCTTTGAAGATAATCCATCTCTGTTGGTAATACTTGCAAGTAATTCTTCCAAAGTTTTCAGGTTCCTCATAATCACAATCAAATGAAGAAAGAAAACTTAAGAATTGAAAGGAAAAAAATTAGTGAAAGAGTAATGAAGTGTAAATAGCTATAAGAAGATAAATCATAAAGATTAACAATAAAGAAATGATAAAATTGATTTAATTTAGTTATCGGCAAAATTTTTATAAAGATATACCTATTTAAAAATATAAATCATAATTTTTTTTAAAACGTTAATACTCACCAACAAGAGAAATTTAAAACTAAGATAATTAATGATAATTTTTTTAATTATTAAATTATACTACATAAAGAGATAATTGATAAAATAAGATGTAGTTAATCACACTCCATAGGAGATAATTGATAAATATTATCGATAAAAAATAAAAATAAAATACACAAAACCAACATTTATATATATATTTGGTTTGCCATGAAACTTATTCGCATAATGTATGTCAATTAAAAAAATTTTATGTCTCACATTTGAATATTTCTATTATTTTTTAATATTTTTATTTATTGTATATTTTTTCTTTTACGTGAGAATATTTAATACTCTCTCAATTTAAGTGTTTAATAGCATAAACATTTTATTTAACAAGTAGTATAAAAAAATATATTTCTACTTATTATTAATAATTTTTGTTTCATTTGAAGATTTTTTTTTGTTTTGCTAAAATAATTTTCGTTATTTCTCAACCATTGAGTATATATGTTGATATTTGAAAAGTTTTCTTAGATCTCTAAGGTGTTTTTCATCTTATCATACTCTTAATTATACATTTATTTACCTTTGTGAGACTTCTTTCAATAGTCTCTCAAATTGTTTCTAAGACACACATTTGTTAATTTTTAATATTTTTATTTGTTGTTTATTTTCATCATGTAGAATACTATTTCGATATATTTTATCTAATTATTTTTTATTTTCTAACTCATTATCAATCATATTGTAATCATTTCACTATAATTGTACAAATATCTTTTATTTACTACAATATAAAAAAATTTAATGTAATTTTCGTGAATATTTTTTATCACCATTCAACATATATTGGAGTTCAAAAGATACAAGATCTAAGTCAAAATTTTATTATTATGTTTATTATTTGTTCTTTGCGTCATTTTGATCAAATGATGTATTATAACTTTTATTAGTGTATAAAAAAGAGATTCATTAGAATTTAAAAAATTGAAGTAAACAAACATTTAAAATATATTTTAATTTGAATATTTGTTTTTCTTTTGTATTTTTTTAAAAATATTTTTAAATTTTATCAACTAGGTTTCATTAATGTTTGCAAATTTAATAAATGTTTTGGTTCTCATAAAATTTTATTTAGTATTCTAATCTAAAATGTAAACAATTATAATTTATTTAAAAGTATTTGATATCGAAGACACAACCATCATCCTAATATTAAATATTTGATAATATAATGTTTCTTTTACCATAATTTTTTTATTTTATAAAAATTAATTAAAATTAATATTGAAGTAGTAAAATGGGTACGGGTATGAGTACGAGATTATACCCGTTACCCGGTGAAAATGGAGATGGGACAAAAGTTTTATACCCGTTAGATTTGGGTACGAGGATGAAGATGATTTTTTTTTTATGGGGATGGATATGGGATAACGAAACTCGTCCCCGTCCCGCCCCGTTGCCCTCCCTACTTTTTACCTTTTAATCAACTTACAACATTTTGAAATAATTAGAGTTTTAAATATATTTTATAACTATATTTTACCTTATATATATTTCTCATAATTCACTTGTTTTATGTTTTAATTTTTTTATATTTCTTTGGTTTTATAAAACTTTTGTTTTACTATTTTAGTTTTTAATAGTGTATTTACTTCTTATGAATGTGTGCATTTTTTATATCTTTTATATATAACAAATTAAATTTTATTCTGTTTATGCATCTAAAATTTTTAAAGTAATTTTGGTTTTGGTTTTTCAAATATTAAATAAAATCAAATGTGATTTTTACATAGATTCCACATGTTAAATGAAAAAAAAAATAATAGAAAAGAATATGGAAGAGCGTTTGAAAGTTAATGTATCAAACTCTTATCTTAGGATTATAGTCTACTAATGAAATAATGAAGTATAAACATAACTATAACATCTTGAATAAGGACATGAGGAAAAACAAATCGCTTTTAGAAAAATTGAATTGAGTTTTTAAATTTTAGGTTTTTACTTTTCTTACACATACCATTATCAATAAAATCAAACAATCAAACTTACCATTAATCATAGCACAACATATAATACCCACAAAAGAGTTATTTTGTCCTTATTATCAAAATTTAACCTGAAACACATACAAACCAAAAAGTTAACTTCTCCTAACCCAAAATATTCATACATCCTTATATCCATAAAAGTCATAAAATCATGAAAATATGTTGTTTTATTCAAATATCATCATCTTTCTAAAAAAAATTTAAAACCTAATACTCAAATCAATTATTGTGGGGTATTGGGCTCCCTTCCTATGTGAAGAAAATGCTCAAAACTTGAGAAGTCCATGTCTCATTTAACCTAGTGGAGAGGGGGCTATAAAATAAATAGAGAGGCAGAACAATAAAGTCAGAACACACTGAAAGCCCTAACACATAGAGGGAGAGGTAGAGGAAAAATTCTGTTCACGTTTTTCAGAGAGTTGTCACAGTAGAATCGGCGCTGCGGATTCGTTCACTGTTGGATTGGGCTGAAATTTTTACAGCAGGTTCGGAACTCATTGCTCTTCATTATGACCGGTCAGATCTTTGATACGAGGTCTGAGTTGGGAGATATTAATTTCGCACTGCATTAGTGATATTATAGGTTTTCCTCTATTGTTCTTCTCTATTTTGAAAGCTTTGTTGCTTTGTTATTTGGTTGGGTGTTGACACTAATTTGTGCTATTGATTGAGACTCTTTTGTACTCTTGTTGATTATAGTGAAGCTATTTCTTTGGTCTGGACGACTCGTGGTTTTTACCCTTGATTTGAGGGGTTTTCCACGTTAAAAATCTTTGTGCCTTTATTTGTGCTTGTGGTGATTTATTATTGCTGCTCTTTGATTATTGCTCCTCATAGATTCTTGCAAGTTAGGGGAAATTATATCCGCTACATTCTCTGGTATATTGTTTGTGTTGTTGTTTTCCCCCATCAGAGTGGTATCAGAGCTGATGGTTAATACCAGCTCAAACGAGTGCAGTACCAGTATGGTCCTAGTATCGAAAGTCTTCCTGACAGTGTGGGTCAGGTAAGCGTGTCCCGTTAAGAAAAGAACGACGGTACAGAAAAGGGCAGAAAAGGAGTACTCGTGGTTGGGCAGCTTCCGTTGGAGGGGGAGTGTACCAATGTGGTTGAAGGGACTCACCCTTGAGGGGGAGATTGTTAGGAATCCAAGTGTGAGTCTAAGTCCCACATTGACTAGAAATGAGAAAGTAGAGCACTATATAAGAATCAAGACCCATAAACCCATAAACCCATTGCCTTAAGGTTTTGGGTTGAGAGTGGTGTTAGTGTCTTATGTGGTTAGGCTCAGATCTCATTGGTGTTGTATCTCCCCAGTGATACCCCCTCCTTATAAACCTAACAAGTGGTATCATAGCTCTTGGTTGGGCTATATTTACTTGCTTAAATGATGGAGGCAAATGCAAAGAGGGTTGCTTTGAATGGTACAAATTATCATTTGTGGAAGGGTAAGATGAAAGATTTATTATTTGTCAAGAAATTGCATCTTCCGGTCTTTACTACACAGAAGCCAGATTCTATGTTTGAAGAAGAATGGGACTTTGAGCACCAACAGGTATGTGATTTTATTCGGTAATATGTTGAAGATAATGTTTATAATCATATTGCTAATGAGACACATGGCAGAGCTTTGTGGGAGAAGATTGAGTCTTTGTGTGCTTCTAAGTCGGGCAATAATAAATTATATTTGTTAAATTGCTTGATGAATTTGAGGTACAAGGAGCACTTAAATGAGTTTCAAGGGCTCCTAGATCAATTGTCAGGAATGGGCATAAAGTTTGATGATAAAGTTATGAGATTATGGTTGCTTAATACTCTACCAGAGTCTTGGGAGGTATTTCGGGTTTCAATTACAAACTCTGCCTCGAATGGTGTTGTTTCTTTTCAGATGGCAAAAAGCGGTGCTCTTAATGAAGAGATGAAAAGGAAGGCACATGGTTCTTCATCTCAGTCTGATATGCTTGTTACAGAAGCTAGGGGGAGAAGTCAGAAAAAGGAACATAAAGGTGGTAGAGAGAAGAGTAGGAGCAAGTCCAAGTCAAGATACAAGAATTTAGAGTGCCATTTT
>Ga0209589_1013634_pt1 | contig 10525 bp, 7 predicted proteins | sample CowpeawhiteBW_FD_187525 | JGI IMG/M metagenome (GOLD analysis project Ga0209589, IMG submission 187525) | Root nodule microbial communities of legume samples collected from California USA - Cow pea white BW (SPAdes) (version 2) | ecosystem: Host-associated > Plants > Roots > Nodule | place: USA...
AACAAAAGTGTCTTTCAAATCCAAATAAAAACCAGTACATAATAATAATCTAAAATGCCCAATAGCCTCCACCTCCACCGATTTGCCATCTCCAACATATATCCATCTTTCAGAATCAATTGGCTTTTGATAGTTTAGGCAACCCTTCATAGAAACACTTATGTTAGTAATTGCACCTGAGTCTAACCACCAAGTGTTACTAGGTACTGACACTAAATTGACCTCAGAACAGACCAAAGTAAGAAACATACCTTTCTTTGCACGCCAAGCATGATATTTGGCACATTTCTTCTTTACGTGTCTAGTCTTATTGCAAAAGAAACATTTGCTTTCCTGAGATTGTTTCTTTTGTTCTTGATCCTTAGCAGCTTACTTCTCGGGATCCTCCGATCTCTTTCTTTTGCCCTTAGCCTTTGAGGTGCTTGCAAAATGAGCATTTTCTGTCTTGTCTTGCTTTTGTCTTTCCTCTTCTTCCACACAATATGAAATGAGCTCATTAAGAGACCATTTATCCTTTTGACAGTTATAAGATACTTTAAACTGATTAAACTGTGCAGGAAGAGAAATCAGCACCAAATGAATGAGTAAGTCTTCTGAGATTTCAAGCTTTAGTGCCTTGAGTTTGAAGACAATATTAGACATGCTCATAATATATTCCCTGATATTTCCTTTGCCTTGATATTTCATGGAGATCAAGTTCTAAAGAAGAGTACTTGCCTCCGCCTTATCGTTTTTTGCAAAGCGCTTCTCATCTCAGCAAGGAATTCTTTGGCAGTTGTAATGTCTTCAGAAACAGTGCCTCTAAACACCTCTGGGATGCCGCGCCTAATGATCATTATGCTCATGCGGTTTAAGCGATCCCACTTTTCATGATCCCTCCTCTCTTCAGGAGTACTATCCGCCGTAGGAGTAGGGGGTTGCTCAGTCCTTAGTGCAAGATCCAGATCCATGCAGCCAAGAATAATTTCAATGTTCTCCTTCCAGTCCTTAAAATTTGTTCCATTGGGAATCGGAACAGAATTCACATTGGAAGATACAAAAGCAACTGTAGTTGTATATAAAACAAGAGGAATAGCTTATTGTGCTCACATAATAAAATAAATCATTATAAAAATATTCAAATAATGGTTTAACCCATCCCAAAACACCCAATGCACCATTAATATCAAGTCTTTGGACAGTAATATCAATTGCTAGAGGTATCTGGTTGTAATGATCAAACATTGATAATAAAGCACGTCCAACAACAAACCAATCTTTGGATTAATTTATCATCGACAAAGCAAATCCTTATAATTATCACACGTTTATCATCACATGTGTGTATGCAATTTGGCCAAATATTAATCTTCCTTTGGGCCGATCAATACCCGCATGAACGTACATAAACACCAACATTTAACAATTTTTACGAACTATCTACTCAAGGTCACTTTGGTGACTTCTTGATTCAATTAACTCATTTAAAATGTTACATAAAACCAAATTTTGATTATTTATTTATTCCAAAACCAAATATATTTATTTTATATATTAAACAACCAAAAAATATATAAAATAAATAAAATTATTTATATGTCAAAAAAATAAATCCTTATGTTCAAATATCTTATTTGAACCCAAAAATCAAAATTAATTAAAGTTAAATTAATTAGTTTACTTCAATTAGGATTTTTTTTTAATTCTTTCTTCTTCTCCTCACGCCGCAGAACCAGATGGGAAACCCTGAACCCTAGCCACCATGACCTGCGAAGCCACCGTCGTGAACCAGATCAGTGCTGCCACGAGGCCACCCTAGCCACCACACCGTGACACAACAGGCCAACGTGAAACATGTAATGAAAGCACTTAAAGTAAACAATTCACGTAGCAGAGAAAAGTTCTTCTGTTCCATGAATGAAGAATAGTAAGAAATTTCATAAAATGAACGCTGCAATACAGGAAAAAGCTGTTTTCCAAAACAGGGGCACAACGTAACAAAGAGAAATGCAAACAGCGAGAGAAGCAATCGTAACAGACCAGAATAATATCCTCCCTCTCTCCTAAACGGTTATTGCCTTTATACTAATGAATACCCTACTCAAAATCTTTCAGCCTTGTGCTTATTCTCTTGGATCGTGCGCCTTTGCCTCTCGTCATGCTTTTTGTGCCTCCCACCACGTGTCCATCCGTGAATTTTCCCTCTGACCCCACACGCAAGTCCACCTCTTGGGCTTTGGTATCCCTTTTCCTTACAAAACCCTTTCAGACGCGAACACCACGATGAAACCAGATCTGCAAACTGTAACATTCCTGGCTACCCCTCCTCGGGCCCTAAAGACTGTCAGGTTACTACAGCCCAATGCACCCCAACCCATCACCCTTCTCCGTCCATTCATACTGGGTGGGTTGTTGCCAGTGGGAATCGAACCCCTAACCTGACCTTTAACACCTCTGGCTCACCAGCAGCACAACTGATAGAATCTGCTGGTGAGCCAAAGGTGTTAAAGGTCAGGTTGGGTGACCTCCGGCGACCTCCGGCGACGCGAAACCTCCATTGCGACTCAGATCGGTGCCGCTGCGACGAAACCACTACGAGGCCAGATCGGTGAAGCAGAACGCCATCACTGTAGGAAGAAACCACCGCTGCCACTACGAGAGCGAAACCCCTATGGCAGTAACCTCCGTGACAGAAAACGATGCCGCTGCGAATCACCTCCGCGAGTCGAACCCGCCGTGACGCGAAACTATCGCGACTACAGATGTTGCGCGCCGCTGGAGACAAAGCTATCGCGATGCGAAACCACCACTGCGAAGCGCACGCCGACAAAACGCGCAGACCCAACGCAAGATGAACCACCACGAACAACGCGCAGGCCATCGCGTGCTCCACCATGACTGGCACTGATGCGAGAAGCACGATGCGAAACCATAGAGATCGATGCCTCATGAACGCAAACGCCAGAATGAATACGATAACGGGATTAGGGTTCCAATTTTGAAATTGGGGAATTTTCCAAATTAGGGTTTAAGAATTTGATTCTCACTAGAGAGCAATGCAGAATTAGGGTTTTAAGAAACCCTAGGATTCTCAATTTGGGGTTTTTCTCCCAAAATCAAAATTGGGATTAAGGGTTTCAGAATTAGGGATTTAGGATTCTGAATTAAAATTAATTAAATTACTGAAAGACAAGCATGAATCAAATATGGGTGGCTCTGATACCACATGTAAGAAAAAACGCAGAATATGATCCTAATAATCAATCATAAACTCAGACACAATATCTCATACTGATAATCATGCTGTAAATAGTAAACGAAAGCGTACCTGAATTGGCCATAACGATAATATTAGAGAGCACTAATGATACAATGATCTTCCTCCTGTAGAGCACCTTTATTTCCCTTTGGGTTTTCTCTCTTGATGGAGATAGGGAGAAAGGAACAGGAAAAGTATGTTATGACTTTGTGTGTGCTCTCAAAAGGGGACCACGACCATTTATAAACTGAATTACTTAAGTTTTAGTATTTCTAATTTGGCCCCTCATCAAATTAGAAATTACTAACTGGTCTCTACACAATATTTATTTTCATGACATATGCCTTTAGCCAAATCTTTAATTTAGTCAGGTTACTTTATTATTTGGCTTTATAAATAATGGCCCTAACACATTTAATTATATGTCATATATATGCATGACCCAAAATTACTAACAGTTAAACCTTAAAATTGAACTTTTTATATGTTTTTCATTTCTCACAAAAGTTGCGTATATTTTTTCTTGTGTGGTCAAAGAAATGTTTATGCAATGTAGTTAAGGTTTTCAAAGCCCCAAAATATCTCACTAATCCTCCTTTATGAGTGCATCCCTCTAATATCCTTGAGAACATAAACTTTTTTATCTTTAAAAGGAAACTTATCTTGTCAAAAATAGTAATTATGTGACTCCTTTGAGCTCGTAGTAAAGAGTTTAGAAAAGTTAATCTTTTGGATACAACTCTCTTATATGATCAAAACCTTAAAGTTTTGCTCTAAGTGTATTAACAAGGTGTATCTTCTTGAATAGGATTCAACTGGATTCAACTGTAATGTTTGTTTCTCTGTGCTAATGTTTGATCACATATGGCAATTATTTAATGTACTCCACTCACTTTGTATGTCTCTTCTTGTTAAGCTTACATTTGATTTTTAAATACTTAAGAGAATCATGATCATTATGATTCAAACTACTTTGATAGAAGATAATGTTGCTAATAATTTTGTAAAGCTCTAACAAAACACAGAACTTTTCATCATAAGTAGAGTAATTAATGTGATTACCCTTCATTTTTTATTGAAGTAGGCTATGAGATATCCTTCTTGAAGGAGAAGAACCTCAATGCCATTGGAAGCATCAAATTCAATCTCAAATGACTTGGTAAAATTAGGAATTGCTAAAATTGGCACATTGATAAAGTGTTACTTAAGTTATTGGAAGGACTTCTCTTAATGTTTGTCCTAATTAAATACATTTTTTCCCTAATATTCACGAAAACTCATGAAATTTCCCTAAAATATTTTACAAATTATATATGTAAACTAATCAACTCATGAGAACTGTTTACTTCACTAATACTTGTAGGAGCTAGTTAATTCCTAATTGCCTTCAAATTTTCTTCACCCACTTAAACTTCCTTCGAAATCACAATAAACCCTAGAAAGACTTCATGATCCATTCTAAATATTTGTTTCTTACTATTTGAGTACAATGTCTTATTTCTAAGGATTTCAAGCATACTCTTTATATGTCTCACTTGATCATCCATAGTCAAGTTATACAAACTATGATCAAAATATATCATAATATACTTGCCTATGAAGGAATGTAGCACATGATGCATTAACCTCGTGAATGTAATTGGAGTCGAACCATTATTTAGGTCAAAAGACATGACTAACCATTTGTATAGTCCAAACTTGATTTTGGAAATGATTTTTCATTATCACTTTCTTTAATTCTAATTTAATTGTATTTGCTTTCAAGTCAATTTTGAAAAATATGCAAGATCCATGTAATTCAACAAACAAGTCATCAAACTTTGGAACAAGGTGTCCATATTCGTTGGTGATATTATTGATGATACGATAATTCTTGCATGTTGTAACCTAACAAGAAAGTCATCACACTTAGGAGTAATGTGTCTATATTTGATGTGGTCATCTACCCTTCCCTTTGGGTAAGCTAAAATTACACATGAATTCTTATCATCGTACATTCATCCCTTCTCAATTAATCACCTTACATCTCTTTGGACTCTTTTGAATCAAATCTATAAATTGGTCCATTAGGTAAATAAAAATCAAGAATGAAGACAATTAGATGTTTGATGTCCTTAAAAGTGATAACTCCTTTGGTGGATCTTGTAAAACATCATCAAATTCTTCTAAGACAATTTTCAAAACTTTAGAATTAATAGAAAAGTTTGAAGGAAAAACAAGAAGAATAATTAATTCACTTGGATATACACTAACATTATGCATCTTTGTCTAAATATTGTTAGATTATTAATCATAAAAGAGAAGTAAACTCCTATAGTTAATTGAGTAGTTTCCAATACCCCAAAGAGCATAATGCGGAAGTGTACCTAGATTGACCATTGGGAAGAGTAGAAATTTAGAATTCAGTCTTCTACTTGTAGAGTACCTAAAGTTTTTTTCTTGATTTTCTCTTCTGATGAAGAGGAGGAGAAAGGAACAAAAACCTTTGGTACATGTTTATAGATGAGGACCATGACCCTTTTATGTAATCGATGTCGGTTAATTTTTCTAAAAGTTAATATTCGTAATTTGGCTCTTTCTTCAAATTAGAATATTGTGAGTATCTACACGGTTAATATTTTCATTATATATATATATATATATATATATATATATATATATATATATATAAAGTATTACTTTAATGTATCTTTCACATTCGTATTTGTGTAATTGACAAAAGTAAAAATCCATAAAGTAGACCAGAAATTGAGATTCCTAATATATTCATATTGTATACATAATTGGTTGAAGTGTTTCTACTAATCAATTTAAAATTATGATTCAACATTTTATTTTCCTTCCAAACACTCTCGTAGTTAAATGAAAGATCATGTTTAATAACATGTTTTTAATCATACATTTCACAAGTTCATTTTAATATACATTAATATACATCAGTTCGACTTTGACTCATAAGTCCTAAACTCTAAGTCCACTTAACCAAACAGACTAAATTTAAAAGAACTACGGTCTAACTTAAATCATAAATCATATAAATTAATCCATAAATTCAAACCTATTTTGACATATTTAATTATATTATTATTGACTAGTGATTAAAAAAGACTTTTTTTTTTCTCATAGATAATAAAAACCAATATGTATATGACATCAATGTATGCATTTTCTCAATTTCTATTTAATTAATTAAAACTCTTATTTATAGTCTTAGTAATTGACGAAAAGCCAATGATCAATAATTTCTCTCATTGATTAACTAGTAAGTCTCTTGTATAGATCATCGTTATTACATATAATTTATTAACCGTGTCCAAAATAAATCAAGTTATCATCTCTGGATAACTTTTAATTATGATTGTGTTAAAATTATCAAAAAGATACTTATTTAAAACTAATTTAAAAACAAATTGAATAAGTTTAACATATAAAAAACTAATCCAATTTTTTTTAAACTGAGATAAATCAATAGGATAAATGATATTTTTCCTTATATATATATATATATATATATATATATTATTTTTGTTTAAATATTTTTAGATTATGAATCATAAAAGAGAAGTAAACTCCTATAGTTAATTGAGTAGTTTCCAATACTCCAAAGAGCAGAATGCAGAAGTGTACCTAGATTGACCATTGAGAATAGTAAAAATTTAGAATTCGGTCTTCTACTTGTAAAGTACCTAAAGTTTTCCTTTTATATATATATATATATATATATATATATATATATATATATATATATATATTTATAAAATTATGTTTTGTTTGTTGTGTAGTTTGATAAGTTGCTTTTTGAGATTTACAACTTTGGTCCTACACCAATGAACAAGAAATCCAGTGTAAAATATATAATAGAAATGTATAATAGTATGTGAAACATTAGTTTGAAAATTATTTAAAGTGCAAGGATATAAAGTTATCATTTATATGTTATTGTGTATAGATTTTGGCTGATTTTGATTGTTATTTATATAATATGTTGGTTATGGTTGTATATAGCTTTTGTTCAGGTTTGATATCTAGGTAGAAACGGAAACAAAAAAATTATTTTAAAAAAGACGTCAGTTATTACCAAAATTGAAACATAAAGGGGGATTAGGCTTCGGTTATGGTAACAACCGAAGCTTAATCCCTTTTTAATTTTAAAAACAATTTAATTTTAAGGATACTAGGCTTTAGTTATTTGGGGAATCGAAACTTAATATCCTCTTAAAATTAAATTATTTTTAAAATCAAATATGTTCGGTTATTAAAAGAACTAAAGTCTAATATTTTTTTTTTAATTTTCATTATTTAATTATGGTTTCATGCTTCAATTTCTTTCAAAACTGAAAATTAATATGGAAGTTTAGACTTCGGTTCATAACCGAAGCAAAAAATCTACCATTTTCTATCTCGCTTGGATATGTTTTGGTTGTTGAACCAAAGTATAATGCCCAAAAGAACTAGTGTCATAATTACTCTTCCCTACACTAGTGGTTCCAAGCTAACATTTGAGTTATTTATACAATTTATTACGTTCCAGCTTAAATGTCAACTTGGAACACTGTTTAACACTTAAAAATAGTTAATGTTATTGGGTTAAAAGGACTATATCCATTCATTTTTAAAGTTTGAAAACCAAAATGTACAAAAGTTTGGGAGAAAGACGAAGTCTAATTTCGCATTCAAGTTTAAGGACTAAGAACATATTTAACTCAACTTTTTTTATTTTATTTCAGGCACTAGATGTTAGAAGTGGTGCTCCATCCGAATGGCATAAGAGGATCAAATGGAGGGAGACAAGATTGATGAGGAACATAATAATAGAAATTTAGGAAGATGTGTTATAATAATGTATGACCCTTTTGTAGTTTTTTTTTTAACATGTAAACACTTAAATAATGGTTGATAATATGAACTTTTTTATATGAATTATGAATAAAATATTTGTGAGTAAAACTTACCTATTGAAATGTTTTTTAGTAGTTTTTGTTTTTATTTTATTTTATGAAAACATGTTTAATAAATCATGAGATTATAAAATGGTTGAAATAGTTTTACATTCAAATTATTCAAATTATGACAATTGAAAACATCATATTATATTTAGTGAAAATAATAGTGTTTTTAAGTGTTGCACTTTGTATTAAAATTGTTTTAAAATAAAAAGATTACAATAGTTTCAACTGTTATTATTTACAATTTTCAAATGTTGCTTTATACAAAATATTAAATGGAGAGTGTTGTGACGATTTAACTAAGGCCACTATATTATACTTTCTTACGAGATGTTATATAACGATACGTGAACTCATCACAAATAAAAAGTAACAGTCATAAGCACTATTATATACTCAAAATAATCACAAAATAATCTTCATCTTTAAACAATTTTTTATATTCAAAAATTAAAAATGTTCATTTATCCAAAAGTATTATAAATTAAAAGAAATGTAATTCAGACTTTAATATTTCGACCCACATATAAGTCAGAATTCAAAAGATATATATAACCCAAGTTCAGCAAATAATGACATGTGAAAGACTTAACACATGGGAGAATTAACCCATGCGATGCAATAGTTATTTATTACCCGGTGATGGCAAGAAGTCAACATCGTCTCCTAATTCACTGATACCATCGAATCTTTAAGTTGATTTTCTATGGATATTAAATTATAATAACGTGACAAACATTTCTTAGTGTGATATTTTTTTTTTAACAATTTTTAATTTGATTCTCCATGATTTAATAATATTATACGGTTGCTGCAGGAAGAATTTCTCTATGGACATGTATGTGGTCAAACAAAACCATAGAATTCCAAGGCTTATGTTAGCAACACCTATTTGGATTTTATACACTAAATAATTTCTAAAGCTTAAAAGGGTGCAAAAAAATTAACAATAATTTGAATTGAGATATTAAGAAGTGATTATTTTGATGTATATTTGAGAATTCACTACTTTGGTAGTAAAAGCCAAAGTAGAGAAGGACATTAAAAAGAGTTTTAAGTAATCGGATGGTACCTACTTTCGTTTGAAAGTGTCAGTTTGGTATCCACTTTTAATAAATTTGTAAATTGACCTTATCTTTAGTTAATGTGATATTTTCAACTGATAGAATATATATTATTCTCTAATTAAGCTAATTAGAAATTATTCTCCTATGATTAAGCTAATTTTTTTCATGAAATTATGTTACTAATTTCTTGTAATTATGGTCATACGGTTTGTGTATTTATATCAATCTCAAAAGAATAAGGAAGCACACATTCAAACTATCATATGTTCTTACACCAACATGTACATATGTTTTAAATGAGTGGTGTTTTAAATGAGTGGTGGTGTATGATGTGTGTCATAGACCCTAAACTGTTGGATGAACAGTCAAGTGTCAAATGACAACAAAGATGACTTTGGAATCTTCTAGAATATTCTCAACATGTTAATGTTTAAGTGTTAAAGAGATCACTCAAGTGTGACGAACACTCAAGTGAAGAAATGATCGTTTAAGTGAGGAAAACTTAATGGGGGAATGTCGCTCCTGAGTAGCAGCCACAAGAATACTATTCAAGTTAGATGGTTAATGCCTTGTTTGTGGCGAAAATGTTTATTAAGTGAAAGGAACTTGTTGAAGCGACAAAGTGTTGAATATGATGATTTTATGTTATATCGTTTGTTTTTATGCATATGTTCAATATTTTGACTATATATAAAAATATAAGATTAGTTTTATATCCTAAGAAGGTATATTATTAATAATGAGCTACATGACATGATGTATGCATTATATGTATATGCTCTTTCTAGATAATCCTTTATGGATGGTGGATCTTAGTTGAATAAACTTAGGGTTAAATATGTTTTTGGTCACTTAACTTTCAGTGAATTTTGGAATTAGTTCATTTCGAACTTTGGACCAATTTAGTCTTTCATCTTTCAAAATACGTGGATTTAGTCCTTTTAATCAAATTTTGTTAGGTTTATTTGATGTTCTGTACGCATTTCAGGATTGTATTTAAGTTGTTTAGATTATTTGACACATTTTGGTTGTAACGTTAAGTCAAATACTATTATAAAACACACTTGAAATGTCAAATAAACTTAACAAAATTTGATTAAAAGGACTAAATCTACGTATTTCGAAAGATGAAGGACTGAATTGGTCCAAAGTTTTGAAATGAACTAATTCTAAAATTCAATGAAAATTAAGGGACAAAAAACATATTTAACCTATAAACTTATATATATATATATATATATATATATATATATATATATGTGTGTGTGTGTGTG
>Ga0209589_1013635_pt1 | contig 10524 bp, 9 predicted proteins | sample CowpeawhiteBW_FD_187525 | JGI IMG/M metagenome (GOLD analysis project Ga0209589, IMG submission 187525) | Root nodule microbial communities of legume samples collected from California USA - Cow pea white BW (SPAdes) (version 2) | ecosystem: Host-associated > Plants > Roots > Nodule | place: USA...
AATTTAGTAAATTAGATATAATTGGCAAAGTATTAAATACTAATTAATGAAATGAAGTAAGGAATATTGGTATCCAAGCAAAGAGGTGCATGCATGCATGCATGCATACCAAAAGTTTTTGGATGTCTTTCTAAAGTAAAATTTTAGATAACATTATTTGTAGCTAATAACCAACAACTCATCATGACTAATATAGTAATAATAGTTTCTCATCATCAACCTGACACATGCAACGGTAATTAACAGACATACCCGCCAAGAATACCTTATCCATCACCTCTCATTCTTTTTTTTTTTCCTTCTTTTTCTAAAAGAAACTTCAAATTACGAAACTTTCTTCCCCTCACCTTTTCCTCTCTTAGATATCATTGTTGTTCACGCCACCACTCATATGGGTCTTCATGCCCGCCGCCGCGACTCGGCTCCTGGCCCCTTTCCGCCGTTGTCTCCCACCATCTTCATCCCTCCTCCGTCTTTAACCCAACAAGATCCCACTCCGGATCCTTTTCCTCCTTCCATCTTCGAGAATCGCCGCCCCGCCAAATCTCACAGCCGCCGTGAGTCCCTTCCTGGTCCCTCCTGCCTCCCGCTCTCGCCGCCGTCTACCGCCTCCCATTGCCGCCGTGACTCCTACCCTGGACCCTTCCCTACCCCCTTCCAGGAATCTGACTCCGGTCTCCTTCCTTCCACCTCATCATCCTCCCTCAACCACTTTTATCATGACACTTATTCCAATACCGGCAAACGCAGGTTATGTATTGTGATCATGTCAATATATATATATATATATATATATATATATATATATATATATATATATATATATATATATATATATATATATATATATGCATTATCCTTTTGATACGTTTTTTCATTTATGTTCATGCAAAAGATTTGAGCTTTTTCACATGAAAAAAAAAATGACCCTTTTTATAGATTAAAACTGATTCGTATGCTTTAAACTCTTACGTAGATTTGTTTTTTTCAAAAGCTAACGTGCCGAAGTTGATGATTCTGACATGTTCACAAAATTTGATTCATTTAGTTTTTCGATGCATCTAAATAGAATCGTCTTATTATTGTTTATTACAAGGGTGCAAAGTTTTAATCTTTTGGTTTCGGTTGCATCTTTTGATATTGGGAGCAGTTGCATTTTCAAACACCCCACAATCTTTGATGAAAAAGTTGTTTATGAAACAACATATCAAAACAGAATGATGTTTTAAGGAAATAAAGGGAGATTAGAAATTAAAAACATTTATAATGCAGCTGAGATTGTGGTCATCTAATCACAGACACCTCAAACTCAAAAAGTTTGATGTTGTGGTCGCAATTGTTGTTTGTTTGCGACCATTTTCTAAAATCGTAGAAGAGTTAGCCATGATTTATATATCTCTGCAAAACCTGTTTCTCTGAAATAACTTGTTTGTATATTGTCGCAGGTCGTGTCTCTACGACGAGAGCAGCGACCTCTCATGGCCGTTTCAGGAGTTGGAGGGTCTGGACCACGGTGACATAAGGGAAACAGCGTATGAAATCCTCTTCACAGCGTGCCGATCCTCGCCAGGGTTCGGTGGCCGGAGCGCGATCACATTTTACTCGAAGCATGATGGGAATAGTGATGGGAAGAGTCCGGGGGTGACGCAGACAAGTAAGATGAAGCTAGCGCTTGGGCTGAAGATGATGAGAAGCTCCTTGTCCCAAAGGGTGATGGTGTCCACGACGGCGTCGACGCCGGCATCGCCGGTGACGGAGCGGAGTCCACGGTCACGCTCTGTGCCGCGACGGGCGATGACCATGGCGGAAGTCATGAGGCTACAGATGGGGGTGTCGGAGCAGAGTGATAGCCGACTGAGGAAAACACTTGTGAGGACGCTTGTTGGTCAAGTAAGACAACATGCGCAGACATTTTTCTTGTCTTGCACATTTAAACGTGTTCTTTTATTTCTTTTATTTGCATTGTCATCGTGGTCTGATATTTTAACTTATACAGCATTTGATTGTTTGCATTAATCACAAAGTGTTTCATAGGCTGAAATTTTAACTTTTGTAATGCTTGTTTTAAGATTCGTATCTAGGAACTGGTAGGCATTATAATGTCTGTGTTTGTTTATTACGTTGTTTAGTCTTTTCTTTTGGGTGAAGTTTTCAATGTTTTGTAACTTTTGTTTATTACGTCATATTTTCCTTGGAAAACACATGAATTGCAGCTTGGGCGGCAAGCAGAAACTATCATTCTCCCATTGGAACTTCTTCGCCACTTAAAACCTTCAGAATTCAGTGATTTTCATGAGTACCATTTGTGGCAGAAGAGGCAGCTAAAACTCCTTGAAGCCGGTCTCCTCTCTCACCCTGCAATTCCCATAGATAAGAACAACACATATGCCATGCACCTTAGAGACATTATCCGTAGTGCTGAATTCAAACCCTTAGACACTTGCAAAAACTCAGACACCATGAGAACCTTCACCAACTCTGTGGTTTCCTTATCAATGAGAACTCCTAATGACAATCCCACCAATGTTTGCCACTGGGCTAATGGATACCCTGTGAACGTTCATCTCTACATTTCCCTTCTCCAATCCATTTTTGATCAAACGGAGGAGACAGCGGTGCTTGATGAGGTGGATGACCAACTTGAGCTCATAAAGAAAACTTGGTCAACATTGGGAATCAATAAGCCAATTCACAATGTTTGCTTTGCATGGGTGATGTTTCAACAATATGTGGAAACTGGGCAGACAGAACCTGATCTTGTTTGTGCCGCACTTGCTACATTGAGTGAGGTGTCAAATGATACTAAGAAAGAAAAAGAGTCCTTGTATATTGAGATATTGACATCTATGCTCAAATCACTCAAGGAATGGACAGATAAGAGATTTCTTAACTATCATGAATGTTTTCAAGAAGGTAATATCGGACAAATCGAAAACCTTCTTCCTGTAGTGAGATTAGCAACCAAGATTTTGGGAGATTTCAAAGTTTCTGATGAAGAAGTGCAAGATAGAGGAGATAAAACTACAAGGGATGCCTCGGAGGACCAGATTGATGATTATATTCGTTCTTCCGTGAAAAATGCTTTTGAAAAGGTAGGTAACAGTTGAGAAACAATCTTAAAGGTTGATATGTCAAAAGAATGCATAATATTTACTTTAAAAGTGAATAGGGAATTATCATAATGTCTTTGTTTTCCGATTATTGTAGATGATGGAAGCAGCAAATGATAAATCTGCTGAATCTGAAACAAAGGTAGAAATAAGTGAGATTATGCTTCAATTGGCTCAGGAGACTGAAAATTTAGCAAACAAGGAGAAACAGAGTTATAGTCCAGTATTGAAGAAATGGCATTCTATAGCAGCTGCAGTAGCAGCAATGACTCTAAACAATTGCTACGGACATGTGCTAAAGCAATATTTAAGTGAAATGACCACATCAGAAACAGTTGAGGTTATTTTAGTACTGCGTAGGGCTAAAATTCTAGAAGATGTTTTGGTTCAAATGGTTGTTGAAGACTCAGTCGATTGTGAGGATGGAGGCAAAACAGTAGTGAGAGAGATGGTTCCTTTTGAAGTTGAATCAACCACACTGACCCTGATTAAAAAATGGATGGATGAATCACTACTCAAAGTGAGAGATTGCTTTCAGAGAGCAAAAGAAAACGAAGTAAGTTTTACCCTCTTAACAAACATAATTGGAGGAGAACACAACACATTGTGCATTTAGAAGACTACATAACATCTTTTCTCTTTTTTTCAGGCATGGAATCCAAAGTCCAAATCAGAGCCATATGCAAAATCAGTAGTAGAGTTGATGAATTTGTCCAAGAAAGTTGTGCAAGAATTCTTCCAAATTCCAATATCAATAACTGAAGATTTAGTTCAAGAACTTGTTGATGGATTACAGAAAGTGTTGCGGGAGTACATAATGTTTGTTGCAGCATGTGGTAAGTGGTTCTAAAGCTAAATCTATCTACACTAGAAAGCTTCAAACATGTGTTTAGTTTGAATTTTAAATGAAAGACAAAAAACACTCAAGACTAGGAAGCAGCAAAGATGATTCTGATTTGTTATATTTTGATCAAAACTGTCTCAGGTTTGAAAGAGAACTACATTCCCTCGCTTCCTCCATTGACAAGGTGCAATAGGAACTCAAAGTTCCACAAGCTGTGGAAGATAGCTAGTCCATGCAGTGTTAGTTGTGAAGATCCAAACATATATTCCATATATGAAGCAAAGCATCCTCACTCATGCACTAGCCGTGGAACACAACGCCTCTACATTCGTCTCAACTCCTTGCACTATATCCTTTCTCATATTCCTCAAATTGACAAAGCACTGTCCTTGTCAGAAGGAGTAGTTCCTTCAAATCGCCACAGTCCTGCAAATAATCAGAAGGCTCAAAGTAAGAGCATCTCATACTTTGAAGCAACCAACACTGCCATCCTAGCAGCATGCCAACATGTCTCAGAAGTTGCTTCCTACCGGCTCATGTTCTTTGACTCAAATCCTTTCTTCTACGATAGCCTCTATGTTGGTGATGTAGCCAATGCTCGGATCGACAAAATGTTGACAATCCTCAAACATAACATCAAACTAATGACAGCAATTCTAACAGAAAGAGCTCAAGAAGTGGCAGTGAAGCAAGTTATGAAGGCTTCCTTTGATGCATTCCTAACAGTTTTACTAGCTGGAGGAACCACCAGGGTGTTCAATGAATCTGATCACCAGTTTATACAAGATGATTTTGAAAGTTTGAAGAAGGTGTTCCACATTTGTGGAGAAGAATTTTTGGCAGAAAATATGGTGGAGAAAGAGGCTGAGGTTGTGGAGGGTGTAATAGAACTTATGGGAATGAGTACTGAACAACTGGTGGAAAACTTGAGTACCTTAACCGGTGAATCAGGTGGAGTAGGAGTCACTGGAAATGGCCAGAAGTTGTCAATGCCTCCAACTACAGGAAAGTGGAATAGAACAGACCCCAACACAATCTTAAGGGTATTGTGTTATAGAAATGATCGAGTTGCAAATAGTTTCCTGAAAAGGACGTTCCAAATAGCAAGGAGGAGGTGACAACAAATAGCCATATATCATGAACTTTTGCAAAACTTAGTTGTAAAATAAATCTTTCCTTCTAACTAGGATGAACAAGTTTCTAGGAGAGGGGGTGAAGATTTTGTATAAAAAAGTGAACCAAAGTTTTGGAATACACAATGGGGGAACTATTTGTTCAAGAAAGAACTGTCTTGCTTTCATCTTTAGGCTTTTTCAACATTAAACTGATTCAAGAAACAATTGCAGACTGCAGATTGTCTTCTGAATCATGTTTCTGTTAAAAGGAATAATTTAACCTTCTTTTTGAAGAAAAAAGGGAGAAAGAAAGAAACACAATATAATTTGGTGTTGACGCATCTTTTTGCAGGAGTAGCTCATAGCTAGGATGCTGCCACCAGTTATGTTGTTAGTCTATAGGGTTTAGAAAACAAAAGACCAAAGTGCTTGCGACTAAAAATGGAAAATCATCTATCTTTTTGTTGTGTATTTAATGTGAACGTCTTAATAAGAGAAGGGTTTTTGTTGGTTAAAATGAACACTCAAGAATATATCAAACAACTAAAATGCTTTTGCTTTTACCTTCCTAAACTCATTTGACCGTGGATCATTCAAATTTGATCCCGAAACAGTTTTCAAACACTATGCAAATGATAAGGAAGTTGAATAATAAATTTATCCAAAATCGATCTAAACCAATGCACGCTCGTATTACTAAAGTATATATCTCTTAAAATAAACAATTTAAGGTGAGACTCAACCGACAAAATGTTCATTGGGATAATGTATTGTATGTATTGGGATAATGAAAAATGAAGTGACAGTGAAAACATTAAAGACGTTCTTCAAAAATCATTGAAAGTAAAAAGATCATCATTGCTTTAGAATTACTTACTAATCATGAAACACTAACATTCATCGTAACTTGATGAAGAATAACATTGATTCAAATTTAGAAGTTAAGTGATCAAAGTAATTCACTTAAAAGTTAAAAAAAAGAATAAACTAAACAAAATTTACTATTGTTGTCAATTCATAATGATATGGTGTGATTATGTACCCAGATCAATCCTCAGAATTTATCAAACTAAAATAGCAGTTAACTACTGATATTACACAGAAAAATCTCACCCTCTTTTGAAGAGTGCCACGATTGAACATACAGTCTGAATGAAGGTTAGCAAAAGTAGCACAATTGCAGCAATGGTAGATGCTATCTTCCAAGGTGTATTGAAGTAGTCATGCATAAAGATTGCCTTGTACTTGTTTCGAGGATTTTCATAGAAACTATTCAGTTGATCACACAAGCAGCGATAATCTGATTTAATGTATGGCAGGGTAACATTGCAGCAGAGATTGTTAACCATTGTAGCCACTGCATCATCATCACCCAACAAATTAACAATGATTTTCTTTTCAACTAGTATGTTCACATCTTTCCCTGTGTTGATAAGAAAATCTAGAATCATAATGTACTCGGTGATGTAAGGTGAACACAGAAGGTGGCATTGCTCAAATGCAATTATGTTCCTGATAAATATCTCAGTTGAGCTATGCACCTTAATGCATGGCATTGTCAACACACCCTTATGAAATTTCAGGTCAAGTAAGCACGCACTTGGACTAACCTCCAAAACCAAACCAGCCTCCCTTAACCGGGTTGCACTATATAGATGATCAACTATATCAACTCTTCTTTCTCGAATCCTACGATCAAATGATGATGGTAGCATAAAAGTCCTGAGGAGATCAGTGAAGTGCACCACACCAAGTACTTTTTCAGGTCTTATGTTTTGTTGGTTATGAGGTTTAAAATAGTTGAAAGTTACATTGACAAAAGAGGGCAAGTTAGGAATCTCGTGATGAGGAACTGCTAGCTTGTAGAGGCCCTCTAGAACAAAAAAAGGAAGCTGATTTTCAAGTAGTATCAAGTCAAGTGCAACATCATTGGCCAACCACGGTTGTAACAACAAAGGGTCAATTTCTACCCATCTATCATAGTAATAATATCTAAGGAAAAGCTCAATTATGAAGTAAGAATCAATTAGAACCATCCTTAAGAAATCGTCACTACTATGTTGAACTGGCTCTGCATAACAGCACCTAATAATCCTTTCCCAATCTTTAAGTTTACTGACACATTCCTCCACACTTAGCCGAGACCTAGTGATGAAGCTCTTGAGATACTGCAGTTTGAGGTTTTCCATTGGTTCAAGCCTAATGTCACCACCAGGTCTAAAAGGGGTGTGAATGGGACCAATGGAAACAACACGAGGAGTATAGGCTTGATGATTTGGTTGGCGAATTTTGTGAGGCACTCTGTAAACGCATTGTTCATGGACTATAGAATTCTCAGGAAGTTCCACTTGTTCTAGGATCTCTCTCACCTGTTTCACTAAATCATGGTGTTTATTTATGTTTACAGAAGAACCATTTGCTTCCATAATTTCCCTGCTGAAGTGATTCTCAAATCTTGAAAGAAATAAACCTGAAAGATGCACCAAGCACAACTCTAGGAATAAAACTCTGTTGCTTGTTCATGCTATTCTTGTTCAAACATAGATCTAATGCACATTGAATCTAAAAGTCTAGTCCAATCATTAAATCTTCTATGCCAATTGAACAGTGAAGTTGTTGAATTATAATATGGCAACAAAAATCATCAAAATCTAAGTCTAATATACAAATATTTACCTCTTTTCTTTAGAAAACCTCCTTAACTTAGGAAGAAGAAAACTGCACAGAAAACAAGACTTGAATCTCGTTTCGTTGCGGAAATAAAAGAAAATAGGATCAAGAAAGAAGAAGGAACCGGGTGATGAAGTTGCCACATGAATCTCCTGTCAGGAATAGAATCAACAAGTTAATCTTCAGTTATCATATAGAAGCTCTCTGTTATATCTGTAACGATGTTTCCAACCAACAAAACTTTTTTTGGAACGTGGGGGAGCGTGTGGTGTTCAAAAGTCAATATTAGTGCTTTTATTTATTCATATATAACCTATGCCGGCATAGGTTTTTGATACATTATTATATATTCAGGTATGTCTGTAAATGTTACATTACTACTGTCATTTCATGTTCTCTAGCTATACAAAAAACAATACTTTAAGGAGTGTGTGTTTTAAGATAAGAATGTTCCTTTCGTTGGTTTAGTTTGCACAATCCTATGTTTGTGTAACAGTGTCCCTGTTGGATAAACTTAAATATGGGTAGTTGGAAGTTGCTATATTAATTGTCTAGGAGATTGCAAAAGGTTGAGAGTGGTTCTAACATTGATTAAGCATGCAATAAAGTTCATTAACTGTAAGTTAGGTAGTGGTTATATTTAATGAATGTAGTTGAAGGGCCATGTCCAAAAGCCTATAAAAAGACCATGTAATGCTTCATTGCAAAATACAACAAATCTGAATATAGAAAGTATTTATCCATAGAGTTACTTGTTTGTCAACAAATTGACATCAAAGCTTGAGAGTCTGAGTGTTTGAGTTAGAGAGTTTGATCGAGATGGCCAGCTTAGCTAACAACATGCCCCTATCGAAGTTATCAAAAGGTGTCAGCTATGATAACTGAAGCCTGTAGATGAAGGCTCTCCTTGGTTCCCAAGAAGTATGGGAGATGGTTGAAAATGGGCACCAAGAACCAGAGGACGCTAGAGAAATGACGATAGCCCAACTTGCTACGTTAAAAGCAACAGGGGCAAAGGACAAAACAGCTCTATTTATGCTGTATCGAGCTGTTGATGAGTCCAGCTTTGAGAAGATAGCAAATGTAATGTCTTCAAAAGAAGCGCGAGATATTCTAGAGAAGGCACACAAAAGGGATAACCGTGTGAAGCAAGTCCGACTTCAAACTCTCATAGGCGAGCTAGAAAGGATGAGGATGAAGGAAGCTGAAGGGGTTGCCGAGTACGTCTCCCGAGTTGAGACTGTAGTGAATCAGCTCGGTAGAAATGGAGAGACACTGCCCGCTTATCGAGTGGTGGAGAAAATCTTGAGGTCGTTAACCGACGACTTCGATAATATAGTTTGCGCAATAGAGGAATTCAAGGACTTGACAACGCTCTCGGTGGAAGAGCTTGCTGGGTCGCTTGAAGCGCATGAGCAACGAAGAAGGAAGAAGAAGGAGTCCCTTGATCAAGCACTTCAAGCAAAGGCAACCATTAGGGAAATGAAGGTTCCTTATACTCAGAACACTAGAGGCCAAGGTGGTAGAGGCAAAGGAGGATATGAAAAAGGTCAAGAACAGGTCGGCCAACAAAATTGGCATTGCCGAGGACAAGGTGGAGGTCATGGTGGTAGAAAATGAGGAGGTCAGTCGAACAACTTAGGAGTTGAGTGCTTCAAATGTGGTAAGTACAATCATTTTGCCAAAGAGTGTTATTCAGGAGTTAAATGTTACAATTGTGGGAAGGTTGGACATTTCGCGAAGGACTGCCAATCTGAAAGCAAGAAGGAAACGAACTTCCTTTCTGAGGATGCTGAGGAAGAAGAAGGAATATTAATGATGTCCAGGAGATCAGGTGTTGAGCTAAGTCCGAGCTGTTCTGACAACTCAGTTTGGTACCTTGATACAGGAGCAAGCAACCACATGTGCGGGGACGATAATATTTTTAAGGAGCTCACCAAAGTTGAGGCTGGACACGTATCATTTGGAGATGCATCAAAGGTGGCAGTAAAAGGCCGGGGTACAATCTATTGGTACCTGCAAAAGAACAACTGAGTTGGAGAAATCAGATAGTGTATTATGTACCCGATCTCAAGAGCAACATATTGAGCATGGGGCAACTGATGGAGAAAGGCTACTCAGTTTTGATGAAAGACCGAGTACTATACTTGAAAGACAAGTCAGATCGATTGATTGCCCAAGTAGAGATGAAGAAGAACAGGATGTACAAGCTGGACTTGAAAATAGTCCAAGAGAGGTGCTTGAAACTTGACGTGAAGGATGAAGCTATGATGTGACACTTCTAGTTTGGCCACTTGCATTTTGGTGGGCTGGAAGAGTTGGTGAAAAAAGAGATGGTGCGAGGACTTCTAACTGTGGAGTTTGAAAATAAATTTTGTTAAGAGTGCGTGCTCAGGAAGCATCCGAGGACTACCGAGTACCGGGCAAAGGAACAACTCAGATTAATTCACACAGACATTTGCGGACCAATTACCCCTGAATCTTTCAGTGGGAAATAAAGATGGCAAATAAACTTGCCCTGTGGGTATTGTCCGAACCCGTCCCCGTTTTGACGAGGAATCCCCGCATTGACTGGGTATGGGTATGAGTATGGGGAATTCCCAATTTTTTCAATTGGGTATGGGGATGGGGATGGGGATGTACATATCCCCGCCATAATACTCGTCCCCGCTATATCTCTATCCTCGTTTAAATTATTAAAATATTCACAATTAATTAAGTAACCCTATATATATATATATATATATATATATATATATATATATTTTTTATTTTTTTTTTTTTT
>Ga0209589_1013638_pt1 | contig 10523 bp, 14 predicted proteins | sample CowpeawhiteBW_FD_187525 | JGI IMG/M metagenome (GOLD analysis project Ga0209589, IMG submission 187525) | Root nodule microbial communities of legume samples collected from California USA - Cow pea white BW (SPAdes) (version 2) | ecosystem: Host-associated > Plants > Roots > Nodule | place: USA...
TTGTTGCTTTCACATATATCTCTCTATCATTTAAATTTAGCACAATTTATTAACTCCACACTCTACCTAGAGATTCAATTTTATACTATTTAACATAGTATATAATATATATATATATATATATAGAGAGAGAGAGAGAGAGAGAGAGAGAGCCTTGATTACAAACTATTAGGCCATTTTGAAATGATAGGAGGGTCAACATGGTTTACCTGGTAATTGTAGGTCTATTTGGAGGTTTCAATCCAAAAAGAGAAAAATCTAGGGACATTGGAACTGGCTCATTTTTGCCAGTATTATCACCAGCTGCCTGTCTGACACTAACACTGTCATCAAACTTATCTCCTTGCAAAGAATTGCCTTCAGACCCATCACGCCCTGGCATTACTCTCCTAGACTTTCTAGGAGGTGACAAGACAGTAGGACCTTCGTTTGAAATGGCATCCGAAGCCTTAGATTCCTTCTTAGGGGCAGGTCTTGGAAGTTTAACAGGATCTGTGGGCAGAGGTGCAGAAGAGAAGTACCTAAAATGGAAGGGGAGAGATTAAAATCGGGGAACGAGAAAGGAAAGAAACTATTTTGCTTAAGAGAATGATTATGGTACATACCTGTGCTCTAATGCCTGCTGCACTGAAATTCTGGCTTTTGGATCATAGGTAAACATCTTTGACAACAAATCCAGAGCATCGTCACTTGCCATTGGAAACAAAGAACGCAAAGGTGGAGAAGGAACATGTTGATATTCAACATAATCAGGTAGGTAGATCATATCGGGCCACTGAGAAGAAGATGGAGTTCCAAATGCTGCGAAAATTTTTCCTAATTGATCAATATCACTTGAACCCTACCAAATCACAAACACAAACTCATGAAATCACCAGAAGAAGGATAGCTAAGTACACAAAAACAATACACACTTTCAAATTAAAAAGTAAAACAGTGACATAAAAATTTATCAGAACAGGAATAACATGGAAGCAAAAGTTAGTGGTCAATAATGTAGATAAGCACCATACCCAACAGCTTCTGAGCAGTAAAACAGTTTCTAAAGGTTTTTTATTCAGAGTGCAATGTGAACTTACCATGAGCATGAAACCAGTAGCATTGACAATTGAAGTAGAGAGAGATACAGCAGCAAGAGGCAATTCACTCAAATGGCCTACAAACATAAGAGATATTAGTTGTAAACTGAACTGAAATACAGACACAAATATCATAGGCCATGACAGCCATAGCTGTTTCTTTGTTTCTTCTGTTATCTCCTCTTTGGATAACCCCATTCTCTCTTCCTCAACTACAGAGATCCAACTATGCTCACAAACTAATAAATATTTAGTTTTATTAGATTCTGAATAGCACATTGATTTTAAGAGTTTAAATGTAAAATGGAATTAAATAATAAATATATTTCAAGTGGATTACGACTTGTGGTTATAAAATAAAATTTATTTTACATGCAAAATATTGATAAAATATTTATTAATAATTTATTATCTTTGTTATATTTTTTATTATCAAATTTTGTTATATTCCTAAAATATTGCAAAATATCTGTAAAATAATATTAATTAATATTATAATATAATTCTTTATTATTATATTTTATTATCTTTATAATATTACGATAGAATAATCGATTATCTAATATAATTAAGATATATAATAATTTTATAATAATTATATTTAAAATATAGTATTTTTTTATTTTATTAATGATAAAGAGTAAGAAATTTTATAAACCAAAAAAATGATGTAAGATTTAATAGAAAGATATAACATTAATAAAATTTAAATTCAAAATTACAATAGAATAGGATATGATATTTTAAGTGGATTATGACTTATAGTTATAAAATAAAATTTATTTTACTTGCAAGATATTTGTCAACATCCAATTTTATCTGGACAAATAAAATATACTTTCAAAATTGAAAAAATAATAATGCAAAAAGTAAAAAAAAAAAGGTGAAATGAAGTTTATAAAAAAATTTAAAAATTTGAAAGAAAATTAACTAGTTAAATTAATAATAAAAAAGAAAGCATAATACATTATTTTAACCCATTTTAGACTCTCTTTTTTTCTATCCACATCTCCTCTTTCTTTTATTCGCACCATTCCAAAATCTCTCCAATCTCACGATCCGACATCACTCCTCACATCAATATCATCTTTTTTTATTTTTTTCTTTCTTTTATATTTTTTTTATTTATTTTTTTCTTTCTTTTCTTTTCTCTCTCTCACATCCGTGGACCCACGCACTCTCACACACATCACTCATTCACTCTCTCACTTACATTATTCAGGTGAGACACTTTACTCTCTTGTCTTCTAACACACATTCAATATCTTCAACACCTATAGCTATTTTTTTTTTCATTATGATACACTTTTTGGTGTGACTAACACGTATCACGTCACATCTAAATTCAAAATTTTCATTCTTCCAACCAACAGTCACAGTAAACAAACCCATCAACACACACGCAACTACCAACAACCTCAATCATCATTTTTCTCTCCATCGATACAATTGACCGAACCAACACCAATCTTTCCTTCTTCGTTTTTTCCACCATCCACTAAATCTCAATCACATTCACAAATTCCAGGCTCACACACGAACATATCCATTATACACTATCAACCAACACCATTTCCTTCGCCTCTCCCATTCCCGATTATCATCCATTCACCATCGGGTCCCTCCAACATTTCCAGAATACACTACAAACCAACGCAGAGGAAAAGAAAAACAAAAGGAGGAGAAAACTATGTACACACGATTATAGCATGGATCACTAAGGTTTTTAAGGGTTATAACGTGGTTGGATTGTCAAGAAAGTATGGTTTTTCAAGATAAATAAAATTCGCTGATAAAGAAATTTTATCTGTATACACATGACATAAGTTTCTTTCTTCCTTTCCCAACCTTGTTTGGCATTTTTCATTTATCTCTCTGAGGTGTATCTTTTTCACCTAGTCCTTTGGGCTCCACTAATTTGTTTTCAAACTTTTCTTGATAACACATATCATATAACTTAAATTACTCACTAACTTTCACAAAATTAATTCATTTTACCATATAAATTCACTCAAAAAAACACATATTTATGCTTTCAAATTCACACAAATTCATCTTCACACTCTTTTCTTAAAAAAAACACACCCTTGACGGAATGATCAATTGGATTTTAAAATTTATAAGTCATTTTATAAGATAGATTATTTCACTTCCATATATATAATTCTTGAGTTAAGATATGTTTTAGTAATAATTTATTATCTAAAAGAAATTTACTGATATACATAGACTTGATATCAAATATTTTTTTTCTTTCATTCATATTAATTATTAATTATTGATAAGAAAACATGATACACTGCACTCCAATATTTAATATTGAAACATACAATATAAGTCTGTTGGTTAATTTTAATTTTCTTAAACTTATTAAAATTACATTGTACATAACAACAATTTTATTAGTATATTTTCGTCCCCATTTATTTTTTCCATGCACATGTAGACATATATGATCACATCTTGTATTTTTTGGCCAACAAGTGTGAGGTGGTCACAGAGGTTTTGGTTTTTTCCAATTCTCTTCAATATGCCACATTTTTTGGACAATGCTTTTGTTTCCCTTTTCAAGGTTACCATGTCCAATCATATAAATCTCTCTGTTTGATAAAGTTAGTAAAAATTTCACTATATTTTCAAAAATTAAAAATAGCCTTAATTTTATAATGGATTTTTGTCATTTAGCCATTTCTCTTTCACACCTCTGTCTATTTCAATGCGAGGAGTGATAAAATAAAAAAGAGGGAAGATATAAATAATGCTATACTTTCTTTTATTTGATTAAGTGAAAAATAAAATAAAAATCTTCAAAATTGAACTTGCATGCGGTAATAAATATGAGTACCTTTGAACTAAGAGTACTTTCATTATTATATATTTATATTATTATTATTATTATTATTATTATTATTATTATTTATATACATCTTTACCAAAATTATTTCGATCAATTTATTCGTAAATACTATATTAAATTTTTGAAAATTAAGTTAATTTACGTGTATCACTACAAAAAAAAATATTCATATATACATAATAAAATTAGTCATTAATTTTGGTAAATATGTATCAATAATAGTTATAATATGATTTTAAAAAAGTTTAAAACGTTAAATAAAACTTGTTTAAAATACTTCAAAATATTTAATAATATAATATAACTTGTTTAACATACTTTACAACATTTAATAATATCATTATAACGTGTAATCTAACTTGTTTAAATATTTAATAGTAACATTAATAATTTTTTGAAATTGATTAAAATAGTTTAAAACATTTAATAATAACATTATATTTTGTTGAAAATAGTTTGAAAATTTAATAATAGCATTATAATTAGTTGACTCTTTGAAATCTTTTTTAAACATTTAATATAATTACATTACATCTAATATAACTTGTTTAAAATAGTTTTAAATATTTAATCATAAATGAAAAATTTCTAATATTCTATAAACACAATTTCGTCATAAATAATTTTCGAGAAGTAAGTGAAACATTGACGGAAGGATGTAGTAATTATATTTTACACTAATAATTGTTGAGATATTTTGTAGAGCACCTCTGTAAGGCCCTGCTCATTTATTTTAAGGGTTGTCCCAATCTTGTGGGTCTAAGGGCTGGCCCAAAGGGGGAGGATCAGACCTAATTTGCCCCAACCCTAACCTTGTGCTCTTTTTCGTAAATAGAAACCTTGTGCTCCCTTGAGCTGCAGCCGTCACCTCTGTTAGGGTTTGGAATCACCATAGCTAAGCGAGCTCAATCTCGTTCTTCCACTCCGCGTAAGTCCCTCCCAACTCGAGCTCTGTCCATTTCGTTTCTTCTATGTGCTTTCCGCTAAGGCTTGTCCTAGGAGACTCGTTCTAACCTTGTCCCACTAGTTTTCAGCTCTCAAAGTTACTCCTCGAACTATTGTTTTCCACCGTTCGAGTATCGGAGCTCTAGCTAACATTTCCCAGGTACGGGAAGCTAGACTATTCATTTGTGTATGATAAAGTGTGTGGTTTGTTTCATCTGTTGCGTGCATAAGACAATATTGAATGTATATGGAATCGTGTTTGAATGATTGGTATGGGAGTGTACTGTTTCTGGATTTGCAGATGTCGAACAGTGGGAGGAACCTGTTATTTTCGCCCAGGTGAGCTCATCTCGCCTAAGCGAGATTCACAGGTCCTTGCCCATGAGTTTTTTCTCGAATACTCGCCTAGGCGAGTGAATTGTGTTTTGAGCGAAAGACCATCTCGCTCAGGCGAGATGACCTCGTCTAAGCGAGCCTTCGCGAAACTCCCAGGCCTCTTGACGCAGTCTCGCCTAAGCGAGAGCCTGCTGCTTGAGCGAGGGCACTCCCCTCGCCTGAGCGAAGGCCTCTGGCTTGAGCGAGACCCGCTGCAGGTCGTACTATTTTTCCCTGTTTGGTGGCTGTGAACTGTTTGTGGTATGGTTCTACCCTAATTAAAGTATGAGACTTGTGAAACGCGTGGAAATTTGTGGTTATTAAACTGTATGCATGATTTTGGTATGAGATGGGTATGGAACTTAAACGAGATGGTTGGTACAAAAGGGACATGGTTGTGGTGTGATGATACAAATCTGTATTCGTGCTCCAGGAAGAGTGAGATGGTATTGATTCCATCGTGGTATATGAATGAGTGTGATTTATAAAGGTTGACCTGAGGTTATATGCATGATGAGTATTCCTTTGTTGTTGATTATGATGTGATCCGTGTCGGTGCGTAATTCCTTGGAGTCTCTAGGTGAGACTTTTCAGGGTCGTGCTTCAGTGGTCGGGACGTAATTCCATGGCCCCTGTTAGTGGGTGTCCATGGTGGTGCCCCATCTGTATAACTGGGTAAGGATTAAAGGTAAGGTTGCATCCTGACACTCTAAGAAGTCGGTTAGCCTCATCTAGAGCAGACTGACTCCTGTGGTGAGAGTAGCAGGAGGCCTGAAATTCATTCAAGGCTAACCTTGTGTGTGAGGGAATTGATTCATTGTAACACTTGTAACACATAGCTCGGGGGTGAGCAGAGGTATCCACCACAACTGTAAGCATCCGCTGAATCCGACCAAGTTATACGTATCCGGATGAGTCGAGTCATGTCTTAGTGTATTGTCTGAGGAGTCATAATATGCTTGATTGAGATGTGTATATGAGATTGTGAGAATATGTCTGATTGTATGGATGAAGTCTTTTGTGCTCTAGCTTACCATACTTTTATTGTTGTGTGTTCTGTTGTGTGATACTCTCTCTTGCGATGATCATCAACTTGTTGATGTGAGCAGATGCGAGAAACACCCGCGGGCAACAGGGAGATGATGGTTCCGCTGCATAATCTGCATGGGCTGGATCTTAGTTTCTTTGGGCTTTCTTTAGGGCTTTGTCCCAGGTATTGCGATAAGCTTTATAACTCTACTTGTATTTGTTAGACTTTTCAACCGTTTTGCTTTCGGCATCATGGTGTGCCTAGTTTTGTAGGGGTTAGGTTAAGGACCCCAAAACTGCGTTGTTGTACTATTTGTGTGTGACGTTTCTTTAATTACGTTTATTAATTAAATGGGACGTTACAATCTCTAACAGTATAAACAACTCAAATATAATTCTAAAATACGTATAAACATTAAATAAATCTAACAAAATTTGATTAAAATGACTAAATTCATGTATTTTAAAAAATGAAGAACTAAATTGGTCTAATAATTTAAAATGGACTAATTTCAAAATTTACTAAAAATTAAGACAAAAAATATATTTAACCTTTATACTATTTAATTGAGTTATTAAATGGATGTATTTTTTTTTTATTCATTTTCCAACTCACCTATGCCACCGCAGCATTTTCGAAAAAAGTAGAGCCACGAACCCGCTTTTCCATGAAGCCACGATTCCATGCAAATAACCAAAAACCTGTTTTTTTCTCTGCTCTCAAAAAGTTTCTGAAGATGCCGATTTCTAAATTTAAGGCTTTCGAATAAAAACATACAGCAATTAATGTATGAGGTATTCTTCAAAAAAAATATATTTTTAATTAAACAATAATACTTTGACTCGTCTTTTCATTACTTTAACTCATATTTTAATCATTTTTAAATCATCGTATTACATTATTAAACAAAATCAAAATAAATAATTAAAAAAATAGATTAAATTATCAATATCCATAAAAAATTGTTACTCCTTTTTATCTTTTACAGAAGTTTAGATTTAACGGATGATACTCCCCTTTAAGACCAAAAACGCTATCACGATTCAACAAAAGATTATTGTAAAATCTGAAATTTCAGATGACTTATTAAGTATTTGTACTCACGAAGTTGTACAGAGTCCTGAAAGTAAACAGAACATTAATGTTATTAATTAATGTATTGACATCACAATTTAATAAAAGCAAATATTTATTAATTTCTGAGGATACGAGAATTCCGTGTTTCTCTCTCAGTACATAAATAATGTTGTGTTGGGGAAAGTAGTATTATTGTTGTGTGAGAGAGTGGAGAAAGAGAGAATGGGGTTATGGAAAAAGGAGATAGCAGAAGAATCAAAGAAGCAGCTATGGCTGGCAGGTCCTATGATATTTGTGTGTGTTTTTCAGTTCAGTTTACAACTAATCTCTCTTATGTTTGTAGGCCATTTGAATGAGTTGTTTCTGGCTTCTGTATCTCTCTCTACTTCAATTGTAAATGCTACTGGTTACAATGTTATGGTAAGTTTCCACCATTTTTTCTCTGTTATACTTTACCAACTTGTTGCAGAAGCTACTCTGATATCAGATTTTTACATGCATATGTCATATATGGAACTCTTCTTTCTCAGCCACCATTTTAGTTTGCAGTGTATTCTGTCTCTGTTGAGTTTTCATGTTTTTATTTTTGTTGTGTTTTCAAGATACATCATCGATGATGGTTACTCGTTTTAAAATTTTAAAATATATTAAAAAGTCCATTAAAGAATCTATGCTCATCCTATTATCAATTATATGTGTCCTCAAACACCACTTCTTTTTGCAATTATAGATTTACACAAGTTGCTAAGAATCTGGGTCACTTCATGAATGTGAGTTTGATTTTATTCGGAGAGGTCACTTTTCCTATTTTAGATAATAATGATATGATTTTCATTTTCTCACTTCCAACTTTTGTTATCTGACATGATTTAGGATAATTTATTGATTAAGGAATTATTATCTTTTTCTTTGATAATATTAATGGTCTATATTAAATCCGATTAGGAAATAAAGGTTAAGAATCAAAGAGGGAAGTTACAGTATAATTTTCCTTTCATTTTACTTTCTTTTTAAGTAAGTAAATAAATATAAAGATAAATAATTTTTTAATTTTAATAAATTCTTATATTTTTTTAATTTTGTTATTTTTATTTCTACTTGCTGTAAATAGTAAAAAAGCAATTGTAATTTTAAAATTTTAGTATAAATCTTTCAAAACAATTCACCGCTAAACAAATAAAGAGAATAATTTGAATAACAGAAATCGAGGAAAACTGTAATTATTATTATTATTAAGTCCTGTAATTTTTAGGTTGGTGTTTGTTGAGAACTCAAACATGTTATTAATGTCTTGTTGCTAATAAGAATGTCTATTTTCTAGGTTGTTCTCGTTAACTAGTCAACACCGTTTCCCTATTTTGATGTGCATAATTATTAAGGTTGTCTCCGGGTTGATTTCTTTATTAAAAAAAGAAGAACAATAAACTTGGTTAATGTACATAGATTGTTTTAATTTAGGGTTTGACATCTCAAACGAAATCAAATTAAATTTCAATTAATCTTACAAAGAATATAATACTTTAATTTTATGATATTAAAAACTAATAAGTATATAAGTTCAAATACACACAGGAGTGTAAATAAAATAGAAATAATGATATTTTCACCAACTTTTAATCCATCATTTCAATTATTTCTTAATTATCTATTTTTATTTTCTTTTTGTAATGGTATAATGATGTGATGATCTAAGGATGATTGAAGTGATGAATAAAAAATTGATCAAAAAAAGTCAGTCAAAATATCATTATACAAAAAATATATCAGCAATAGTTTGATGTTAGTCTTTCTAAAATTTAAAATTGGGATGTTTTGTATGAATCTTGACAAATTTTATGAATTTGATATGACCTCTACTTACATACATGGCTAGACTGAGTTTGTAAATAGGAAAATAACTTTTATGTAACTTAAATTGCTATAGATATTCATCAACTCATATTCATATTTTTAACCTAAAACTTATAGATTTCTTTTATATATTGTTCATATTAATATTGTTTTTCCTCATAAACTTCCAATTTCACACTTAAATTCTTTACATTATTAATTTAAATTTGTTACATTTCAATTTGATTTAATATAATGAGTAATTCCTCTACTGTCAAATAGAATAACACATATTTTATATCATCTATTATAAGGAAAAATGTTATTTGATACTATTTAACAACTTATATAAAGGTGAAATAGTCTTAACAAAAGTTAATTTTTATAATTTTAGAAGAGAAAGTAAATAATAGTGAGAGATAATGTCAGATGGTAATAAAAAAAGAATGGTATCAAAAATCAATGTCCTTATCATTATTATCATGTACTTTTTCTTCATCTCATATATAATGTTAATCTTTTTTCCTAATGTTGATGATTGACTTTGTTTAGATGGGTCTGTCAAGTGCATTGGACACATTTTGTGGCCAAGCATATGGAGCAAAGCAATATCAAATGGTTGGTGTGCACACCCAAGGAGCCATGGTGGTTCTCATCCTTGTCAGTATTCCAATGTCCATTATCTGGGTATTCTTAGAGCCTATTTTAATCCTTCTTCATCAAAACAAAGAAGTTGCAGCACTAGCTCAACTTTATGCCAGATATTTGATCCCAAGTCTTTCTGCCAATGCTCTTCTTCGCTGCATTATTAAGTTCCTACAAACCCAAAACATAGTCTTTCCTATGGTCCTAGCCACTGGCTTAACTAGCTTGTTGCACTTGCTTCTTTGTTGGCTTTTCATTCAAAAACTTGATTACGGTATTAAAGGATCCGCCATTGCTATTTGCATTTCAAATTGGTTTAACACCATAATCTTTGCACTTTACATTCGATTATCCCCTTCATGCAAACAAACTTGGACTGGCTTCTCTAAGGAATCACTGCATAACATCCCAAAATTTCTCAGACTTGCTCTTCCTTCAGCTGTCATGGTGTGGTATGATCTTGTTTTCTGAACCACAACTTTCTTTTATAGAATATATCAACTTGCATTGTATCATTATGTTGCAGCTTAATTATGTTATATTGTATCATTATGTTGCAGCTTAGAATCATGGACGTTTGAAATAATTGTGATCTTGTCGGGTGCTCTTGCTAATGCGAAATTGGAAACTTCAGTTCTTTCTATATGGTTAGTTTTTCTGTTGATATCTGAAGTGCTAAGCTACT
>Ga0209589_1013639_pt1 | contig 10523 bp, 8 predicted proteins | sample CowpeawhiteBW_FD_187525 | JGI IMG/M metagenome (GOLD analysis project Ga0209589, IMG submission 187525) | Root nodule microbial communities of legume samples collected from California USA - Cow pea white BW (SPAdes) (version 2) | ecosystem: Host-associated > Plants > Roots > Nodule | place: USA...
ACTCCCATATAGTTGCGACTTACTCCCCGCTTTTGTAACAGGTTGTTACTTGGGGTCCTGTGAGACTACACTCCCACTAAATTAATTGAATTGGAATTGGCTTATGCAAAGGAATATTTTTGTTAAGAAATGAAATAGGAATAATGTTTTTACCATATTTAAATTAAGTTTTTTGGCTTGTCCTGCAGCTTTGTTCACAAAACTTTGGTTCAACTCCCCACATACATCGTCCTTACTCCCCACATCAGAGTCAGCTATTTATACAGTTCAGTGCACATATAAAATCCACATACTTCAGTTAATTCAATTTTAATTGGTCTATTGGACTTCGTCATTGAGTTACATGAGGGTCAATGCTCCAAAAACGAGAGTTAAACAAAGTTTTATACAATGTGGATGCAGTATTGGAAAGTTGAAGTGTACTCCCCACATACTTGTGACTGACTCCCCGCTTTTGCATCAGGTTTATACTTGGGATCCTGTGAGGCCACACTCCCACTTAATTAATTCAATTGGAATTGGATCACGTTTGGGTCATGTTTAGTAACTTTTTTCTTAAGGAATGAAATAGGAATAACGGATTTCACACATTTAAATTATGTTTATTGCGTGGTCCTGCAGCTTTGTTCAAAAAACTTTGGTTCAACTCCCCACATACAGCGTCCTTACTCCCCACATCGGAGTCAGCTGTTTATACAATTCAATGCACATATAAAATCCACATACTTCAGTTAATTCAATTTTAATTGGTCCATTGGGCTTCGTTATTGAGTTACATGATGGTCAATGCTCCAAAAACGAGAGTTAAACAAAGTTTTATACAATGTGGCAAATGTGTTGGAAAAGTTCAAGTGTACTCCCCACATAGTTGCGACTTACTCCCCGCTTTTGTAACAGGTTGTTACTTGGGGTCCTGTGAGGCTACACTCACACTAAATTAATTGAATTGGAATTGGATCACGCTTGGGTCATGCAAAGTAATTTTTTTTATTAAGGAATGAAATAGGAATAACGTATTTAGCACTTTTAATTAAGTTTTTTGGCTTGTCCTGCAGCTTTATTAAAAAAACTTTGCTCCAACTCCCCACATACAGCGTCCTTACTCCCCACATCGGCGTGAGCTGTTTATACTGTGTGTACATATAAAAACCACATAATTCCTTTCATTCAATTTTAATTGGTCAACTGCACTTCGTGATTGAGTAACATGATGGTCAATGCTCGAAAAAAGTGACTTAAGAATAGTTTTTATTCAATGTGGAAGCAGTATTGCAAAAGTTTAAGTGTAGTCCCCACATAGGTGCGACTAACTCCCGTCTTTTGTAACAGGTTTTTATTTGGGATACTGTGAGGCTACACTCCTACTTAAATAATTGAATTGGAATTGGATCAGGCTTGGGTCATGAAAAGGAATACTTGTCTGATTTGTAAATTTAAGTTAAGTTTTTTGGTATCTTCTGCAGCTGTTATGAAAAAACTGTGCTTGAACTCCCCACATACACATGCGTTACTGCCCACATCGGCGTTACTTGTTTATACAATATTGTGCAGAAACAAAGACCACATACTTCAGGTAATGCAGTTACAATTGTTGGATTGGACTTCGTTATTCAATAACATGATGGTCAGTGCTAGAAGCGGACAACCAAACACAGACATAAAATGCTCATTCACCAACCATATCTCTCAAAAGAACAAAAATCACCAACAACCACATCCACAGCCAATGAGATCAACTTTACAAACACATCCTCTACGTAATACGAACGAAATACATTACCTCTAGGTTAAATAAATTAAATGGGCTCCGGCAAAGGTTCGATTGTACGCTCGGGAAGACGAATTCCTTGTCGTCGACGACTTCTTCTACGACCTGTCTCCAGTAACCCACCCAAACGGCGACAATAACTGCAATTATCCACCACTAATCTGCAATGCTTAACTCCTCTCACTCTCTCATTCTCGTTCTCACTTTATCCCTCTTTCTCTCTATCTTTCTCGCTTTCACTGATCCTCCACTAACGATGGCGAAATGCTTGCCGGAATCTCGCTTTCACTGAACTAGAAACTCCGACGACCTTACTTCTTCCCTCTCTCTCCCGATTTCTCACTTCGCAACCCCCAGCCTCACTTTCCCCCTTTTTATCTTCTTCACTTTCTCTCTCTAACTTACATTTAATTTTAGTTTCCTTTCTCTTTCTGCCGTACGTGTGAACTAACCTTTTCGTAATAAAAATTTAAAAAAACCACCGTCACATCACCTTTGTCAAAAACTTATCACATACTTTTGTTGAAATATCATTATCCAAATATCTTATGCCATTTTTGACTTAAAATAACTAAGAAGAAAGCAACGTTAGGTATGCAATCATTGTCCCATGACATAACAAAACAATGCAATTTGACAACTAAGTGTAGGACTAAACCCACATTACACTAAATCAACCACATAGGAAATATCATTCAGAAGAATCAGAAACTACAAACATCAGAAAGAAACATTACGTTATTAGCCTTACATAAAATAAACAAGAGAAGAATTAGCAAAACTAAGCTATGCCAGCATATCACACCGTGGCCTTGTGCTCTGGCTTGTGAGTGAACTCAAAATCTATGTGCACAAAAGCCCTTTCAACTTCGGGAAGTTGCTCTAGCTTCTCTTGGAGTGTCTCACCAATGTTGTGTGCTTCGTGGAGAACCATGTCTTCTGGCAACACAATGTCGACCTCCACAAAGTAATCTGCACCTAAGGTGTATGCTTTAACAGTATCTATGTGCTTGATCTGCTTATGGTGATTCCATATGAGATAAGTTAACTTTGCCAGAAAATCAGGTGGTGCTGTTCTTCCAATGAGTGAACCAACATTTTCAATCACAGTCTTGGCCCATGTATTAATGGTATACAATGCTATCTGCATTACACATTCAGGATATCATCATTAGTAGTTCAATGAAGTAGCTCGTTTAAGGTTTTTTATCGAAAATGATGTCCTAGTCTCTTATGTAAGTTCGTGTTACAACTCATTGGTAATGTACCTTTCCGTATCTTTCCTCATAAAAAACCTCACGGGCTTGATGAAACAAGCAAACAATCATCTAACATTATCTATCTTTAACAAAATGATGTGAATTTAGTCCCTCTACATAGACAAAATGACGTTAAAAAAGAAGTGTAATGCAATGCAAAGTCGTGTTCGTACGTACCAATAACTGAAAACAAAACATGAAAACTAAAGAGAAGTATTAGGATGTAGTTATGAACTCACAATAATAGCTCCTGTTGGATCAATCCACCAGTAGAACTTAACAGCTAAAACAACAGCAGCTAATCCAACAAAATTAGTAATGACATCAAAAAAGTGATCTTGTGCATACGCTCTAACGATTTCATTTTTAAATCTTCGGCAGTAGACCGTAAGAATGAACTTCACTATAGTCACACCCACCATAATCCCGATCATCCAGTGGAGTTTTGTTGGATCCGTGTCAGGCTTAGACTATAATAAGAAAGTGCGATATAAGAAATTAAATTATGTCGATATAATAATTATGGAAACAAACAAGAACAAAAGTTTATCCCAATTACCTTGGAAATAAGTTGCCGGGCAGATTCAATCAAAATCTGTAATCCCAAGGTTGCCATTACTGATGCAAAAACAACGATACCCTGCACAGAAGTCATATCATGCAATGACTATTTTGCAACTATCTTATACAAACAATTGTTGCTATTTGCACTACCTGGGCATTATGGCACTATATCTAAAAGATCGCATTCACTAAAAAGCAGTGTAAATCACTTCTTACCACTGGTTGCATGCGTTTCTTTCCAATTGGATAGTGATATTGATTTGGCTTTTTCATGGCATGTGCAGTAAACCATAATATGAAGCCTGACAAGAGATCCAATAGAGAATCCATGGTTGAGGCAATGACTGCTAATGATCTGCTTGCAATTGAGGCATAAACCTTTGCTGCAAACAGCACTACGTTACATATATTTGACACGTGCATAGCCATCCTCTCACTCTTCGTAGTTGCTTCATTTCATCCTGATAAACATTTGTATATTTAGTAGAGTTCTATTTTTATATCTTAAAAGATAAGGTTTAAACTCACTTGTAACTATAACTTGATCAAATATTTATTTAGTCTCAGTGTAAAATGTCTAACACAATGCTCCACACCGAGGATTGGATATCTAAATATGAAATCTGATATTTATGGATGGTCTGATAATATAAGTAACACAGTAGTCTAAGACTCCAATACCAACTTAGAAAGTAGATTTAAGCCTAACCCATGTTGAAGATCTCACACAAACTAGAAATATGACCAAATTATATCAAGGGCAAATTTCATTTTACAAATCAGATTAAGTTACACTTAGAATTCATTTTTAAGACTATATTTGACCAATTTTTTTTTTCACGTGTTTGAAATGATAAAGTTGAAAGTAAAGTCATAAACTTTGGCTGAGATTATTGTCAAAACTGGTTAGTTCTAATCCGTGGTCATAGAACAATGAACCTCGGTGAGAGCTCCTGGGAAACCACCCGTTTCAGTCATAGTCTCCATCTCAGTAAATCCTTCAAGTAGACTCTCCTGCTGCTTGTAATATTCTGCCACTTTCCGTTGCTTCCCTGAATCACAAAATAGCATTGGGACTATTAGAGAGAAATTAAGAAAATTCACATAATCAATCAAATACAAGCACCAATGGTCAGCATTCAACACAAAATTCTGCTTATATGCAAAGATTCCTAGCATGGTCTACGATAAACATAACACAAACCAATAACAACACTTCTCCAACTTCTTCAGTTTTCAAAACTCAAAGCATCACCACGAAGAGAAAAACAAATACCCATCAAACACTTCAAAGTACAAGGTTAGTCCGGATTCTCCGATTTCAACACAGGCCAAATACACGAAATAAAGGCATTACCACTTTTAGCATCAAAGAGTAAACAAAGGCACACTGGGTTTGCACAAACCAACACACCAACCATACCTCCCAAAGATACAACAAAACTAGACCCAACAAAAGGTCCAAAAACAAAACATAATCACACTAACACAGGTTTCCTAAAATCCCACACGCCAACTTTTAAGGCTTACGATAACTCCCTTATTAAACTGTGCACCCAGTAAAAGACTCATTGAAGGCATCAACAATGGCACTTCTTAGACCCACATAAAGCGTTTGAACAGAACAAAATGAAAAAAGAGGATATCTTACTGGGTTTGCGAAGAAGTCCACCAAAAGAGAAGAAACGATGATGGTGATGATCATGCGTTTGGTTTGGCAAACGAAACTCCTCCACGTTAAGTCTCCATGGAGCTTTTGCAAGCTCTTTCTCCTGCATTTCCAGCAGCGGTTCCCCGCGGCGGTTTCCACCGCCACTCTCTGTCATGGTGGTTGTCCAAAACAGGAAAGGTTAAGGGCCTTTCGTAGTTTACAGGGTCATCCAGGAAGAGGAAAAGAACAGAGCTTGTGGGGGACCCTCTGTTTGTGGAGTGTAGGCAAGCTTCCAAGTAGGTGGGTTACTTTTTTATGAGTAGAAGCTGAATAAGCCACGTTACATAAACTTGTTAAATTAAAACACTCCATTGAACATTTTAACAAAAAGGAGACAACTTTAACTTAATCTATAACTTAATCTATAAGAATAATAGTGATAAGATCGAAAACTACCATGACTTAAAATGTCATTTGAATAATAAAATTTGAAGAAAGATAAAAAAAAAAGTATAGCTTTTCAGTTTAGAAAGTTAGATGAACTTAAAAAGATAAGAATATATATTATTAATTAAAATGAAACATTTTAGATTGAACTAATTTTGAATTAACGTAAATATATTCATATTTTTATTTCAATTACTTAGTCGCTGAAAAATTTATTTATTTTTGTAAGAAATGTTGAACAAAAGCAAAGAAATACTATTCATTAGTTGTTTAATTATTAAATAATGTTTCTTATAGGACTATCAACGAAAGTTCCCAGGCTTTACCTGAATAATAGCATAAATAAATTATGCATCACAAGTATAATTTGGATTCGAAAATGATTGGTTTAGTAAGGTTGGATAAGAAAAACAAATAGAAAAAGCAGTTTGCATCTGGGTCAGTGTGAGCGATGATTTTATTGTTTATTAGAACTACTTTTAATTCTTCAACTAAGAAAATAGGTAGCTGAAAGAAGATGCAAAATTGATGTTGAAATATGAAAACTTTTTTAGTTAAAAAAAGAGACTAGTTGTTTGAGTCCAAGGAAATTTCTAGAAAAACTTTCACGAGAGAAAAATGTAAAAAAAAAAAAAAAGTAAATACATTTTTATAAGTTAAAGCAATTTATGGATATCATAGCTTTCTCTTATATAGAAGTCATCAAAAGACATCACTTTCAATACTCAGAACAGATTCCTTCATGTTTTAATTGTGAAATTTGCCTACTCACATGCTAAGTAAGAAAATTTTCTATTGAAAATTCTATAAAAAGTAGTGTTAATTAGTTAACGTTGAAGATCTCCACGATTATTGCGCAATTAAGGTTCTTTTATAAGTGGCGCATCTTATCATCACATTTTAAGCTGTTAAATATGTTTTCGGTATTTAAATTTCAGTGAAAATTGAAATTAGTTTTCTTAAAAATCTTGAACCAATCTAGTCTCTCAATTTTGTAGATGGATGAATTTAGTTATTTTAACAAAATTTTATTAAGTTTATTTGACGTTTCAAACACATTTCATTATAGTATTTAGTTTGTTTGCAACGTTTAACACATATTCGCTGCAATGTTAGTTGAGAAATGTATTTGTAATGTCAAATAAACTTAAAAAAAATCGATTTAAAAGATTAAATTCACACATTTCTAAAAATAAGGGACTAAATTTGTTTAAACATGGACGAATGTCTTTAAGGGTAGGGAGGGACCATGGCTCCTCCAAAATTTGATTTTTTTTAATTATATATATATATATATATATATATATATATGTGTGTGTGTGTGTGTGTGTGTGTATGTATATGTGTGTAATATAAAAATATATTTGAAATTTATTAAAATTTTTAAATTGTAGGTAGTATATATTAAGAATTGATGAAAATTAAATTGTGTATCTTTTTATTTGTTTTATATAAGCACAACATTTAATGTTAATAGATAATAAAATATAAAATTAAATATAATAAAGAATGAAAATATTTAGGTTTAATTTTTCTTTTGGTCCCTATTTTTGTTTAAAAATTGGCACTAAGATTATGCTAATTACACTAACAAAGCAAATCATTCATATTAAGAGTTTAAATTTTAATGAAAAAATCATTGATCTGTTTCAAGAAATTGAACGGAATTGATCGTTAAAGAGCAAATTGCATCAGTTTTTAAAAAATCGGGATGGATCAAATTGAGACTAATCAAGACTATAGGATCTACTTAACATCTTTAAATGAAAACATGAATTAAAAGAGTAATTAAACCAAATATTTATTAACATAATCTTTATTTTCCTTTTCATTATCTTTTTAGTTTTTCACAAATTGTAATAATCTCTCACTCTCATATGTTTTCTTTTTGTTTTTAAAGAAAAAAAAGTTAGACACAAACTGATTATATTTCTCATTTATCCTCTTCCTTTCCCGTCTCTTGTCTCACTTGATAATGAAAACATTTTTTTTATCTCATGAGTTTTTTGTATATTCATTATTTTTTATGAATATAGAAAAAATAATAATAATGTATTATGTGTTTTTTCATAACTGATTTTTAATTATGACTTGACTATACCATATTTTTCTTTTAATAATTATGTGTCTCAATTTTTTTATTAGATTATGATAAATTATTTTTTAATATTATTTACAAAAAAAGATATATTTATAAAGAATAAAAGAATGAATTCATTGTTTAAAGTGATGAAAAGGAAATTATTGATGAAAACAAAATAGATTATACTTCTTCACATATTTTGAAGCATTATACTATGATCTCAAAATTATATTACTTTGGTACCTTCAACACTTTTGGTCAAGATCTGCCATTGAGTTCAACATTTTCAAGAAGGACTAAATTCAATTTTTATTAAAAGTTGAAGGATAAAAAATATATTTAACTTTATTTTAAAAATTTACTAATTTAAATTTAAAAATAAGTTATGTTTTCAAACAGTAAGATGTTTTTTTTTCAAAGTTTCAAGTAAGATTTTTTTAATCATGCTTGTACACATGTTTTTTCCCTTGATAATGAAACCGTGTTTCAAAGTATATCTTTATTTGTATTTTTTTTAAAATAATTCTTAGAAGCACATTTTTTATTTTTTCTATTTTACAACTTTTTCACTTTTATATTTAAAAATATGTTGTTTTGTTTATTCAAAAAATCTAAAATAAGATTGTAGTTTTTAATTTTGTTTAGGAATTTTGTATTTATTTTATAAGTACATACACTATATTTTATATATTATGGTTAATTAGTTAAATTAATGATGTTAATTCAATACAATTTGAGAAATAAAAACAAATAAAATTTTAATAAAAATTGAGAAAATAAATGATACTATTGAAGAGGATGGCAATAGGGTAGGACAAATTTCGTTATCCATACTTATTCTTTTGAAAAAAAATATCATTCTCATCCTCTTATCCAAATTCAATAGGTACGAAATTTTTGTCTCATCCTCACACTTAGGAAAGGTAAACAAATATATATTTGTAAGTGTTAGTGTTATAAGTTTGTTTTCTATTTTGATTTGTAGATTTTCAATGATGTCACTCAACTTGGGTATGAATATGTATTTGAAAATTTTTATAATCATTATTATCATCTTCATTATTTCATGGTCAAACTTTACGTGGACACTTTAGCAGGAAGAAAGTCCTAGACCCTCGTGTGTTCCGCGTGGTTGCTCTAGGGAGGGGGAATCGACTTGTAGAAAACTCTCTAATGCTCAAATCAGTAAGAGTTACGGGTGTTATTGTATGCAAGTGATGCAATGTGTTCGAAGATGATCTTGAGTGACAGAGTAATGCTAACATATATAGGGTTTACTTGTTGATTTTGTAATTAAGATGGTTGGGTCATAATAATATTCATTTACATGTCATTAAGGCATATCCAAATTTTCAAGATATTGTTCGTTAATGTGTGATCCCTTTTAACGAGGGGAGATCATAACAAATATTCAATCATGTTTAATGGACCCCTTTTTTGACTCATATCCATTAGGCCCATTATGGATAATTGGGTCATACATGCACATAAGCCCCCTAACTCGAAAGTTTGATATGCAATGATGTGGTGTTGATCGTGATCACATCAGGTCTCATCGTCGACCTCAAGCTTTGTTGGTGGGTCAACCTCCTTATACTAGGTTGTCTGACAAACAATCTGGTTGTCTTAGTAAGCTGGTTTTCTTAGGCTGAGCTGTTGGTGATTGCATCGGGTTGGTCTGGTCTGGGCTTGAGGTTAGCCCTTCCCTACGAGAGAATGTTAAATTGGGCTCAAGGTTGACCCCTTTTGGCGAAACTACAACATTTTCTAGCGAAGGTGACATGGCGCAATCGTATTGGGGGATACGTGACTGAGGAACATTGGAAGCTGTTGGAGCGAAACGTCCCCAATGAAGCATTTTGGCAATTCGAGTCATCTAAATATTGAGTGCTCTGTCATCTTATTCACTTTTCCAAGTTTCTTTTCATGCCTTTCTCACGTCTTCTGACTTTCGCCTTTGTCTCCTCACCTGCGTCTTTCGCTCCCTCGCTTTTGCGTCTTCGTTCCGTTCTTCTCTTTTCCCTAGGCATGTGTCATCTGATTCATCTTCTGGAAGTGATGTGCATAGGTCCCTACTAGACATGGAGATTACCCATATAGGTGAGGACTCTTCTGTTGAGGACTCTTCTGTTGAGACCTCTTCTTCTTCTAACAAGTGGGATTCCTCACCACAATCCCTTCTGTCATTCTTTCTCTAATGGCCTCATTGGGGATCGTGTTCATACCTCTTCCTTCGAGGAAGAAGGTGGTGACTTGTGCTTAAAAGGGTAAGACTACCGTAGTCGGACGCCTTGCGAAGGGCTTTGATACCCTATACTCGTGGGTGGCTGACGATGCCCTCAAGTATGAATCTGAGTACTTGGCAAAGGCTAAAATGGCAGCTTTTTTGGCCACCTTCCCTCTTTGCCTTGTTGGGCTCGAAGTCGTCTCCTGCACCCCTAAAGGTAGGGTTTACCATCGGCCTGGAAAGCAGGAGGGCAACTTTGTTTTTTCATATTGTTAGTTTTGAAATGGTTGAAAAGCCAAGAAGGGGGGGGGTTGAATTGGCTAGTTAATACTTTAGGCTATTTTTACAAGCTAAAAACCTCATTTAATTGAATCAAATAGATCACCAAGTTAGGATGCAAACAGTACTGAACTATACATTTTCAATCGATCAAAAACAGAGTTAACAGATTGATTTTACTAAACAGATTCTGTTATGGTATAATCAATCGATTGAAACTGAAAAATAGTCGACTGAAATACTAG
>Ga0209589_1013651_pt1 | contig 10517 bp, 5 predicted proteins | sample CowpeawhiteBW_FD_187525 | JGI IMG/M metagenome (GOLD analysis project Ga0209589, IMG submission 187525) | Root nodule microbial communities of legume samples collected from California USA - Cow pea white BW (SPAdes) (version 2) | ecosystem: Host-associated > Plants > Roots > Nodule | place: USA...
TTTATGTATACAGACCAATGAAACCGCAAATCTTGAGCTTCAATCCTCAAAAGTTTTGTACACTAGAATACTCCAAGATAACTGCATCAATGTCCAAGAGAAGCTTTGAATCACCAACCATGCAAAGCCAACAAAACGCCTCTATTTCACCTCCTTGAGTGGTGAAAACATCAAAATGTTCAATCACAAGAATTCATCCACAACAAAAAGATGGCAATCTCCAACACAATGATATAACCGTCATTTCCAAATACGAAAAACGACGTAGTTTCTCATTGCATGTAGCTACATTGATAACATCATCTAAGCATTCGATTCACAATCACATTCCCTAAACCAAACAAATCCTTCGAAATTCACAAAAATTTGAACAGAGGCATTTGGGGAAGAGAAAAGAGAAAGGGAATTGGTGAGTTTGGAGGAAGGTGAAGGAGATATGAGAAGCAACCTGGAAGAGGCGTGAGCGTAGGAGGAAAAGCGGTTGTTGCTGCCATTGTCCATCGGAGCTGAAGCACCGAACCTGTGCAGGAGAGAGCAAAATTCAAGAGTGAGGACACGTGGACGGAGGAGAGCGCAGCGGCGTAATATATTGATGCTGCTGCTGTTGCTCACCGAAGCAAACATGGATTGGAATTGGAGTTGGAGATTGCAGAGAGAGACAGAAGAATGGAACCTGAAAGAAGATTTTGCACAGTAGAGAAATATTAAATTGCAAATTAGTCCTTATCATCGCAACATTTTCAACTTTTTATTAATGACCTATAAAAATTACCCCAATAACACATTTCTTTTTCTTAAGTGTTAATTTTTAATATTTATTACTTTTTTTTTAAAAAAAGTTGTATGTTAATTTATATCTTTTATGCTGTAGATCCATACAATAAGACATTTTATTAGGGAAATTCAATATTTTACAGAATCAATCGTAAGTACATTGTAGAATTCAATTAATTAAAGTTTTATGTTACTGCGTCAACAATATAAAAATAAACGGATAAGATGTAATCAAAATAAATCAATGATATAGACTTTAAGGGTTTCTTTTTTTGTATTTCGGTGTTGGTTTTGAAAAATCAAATGAGTCATGACAGTTTTATGTATTAGAAAAGTAAAGATTTCAGTATATCAGATAAATGAAGTCGTCAGAACTCGTTATGATTTTAATATATTAGAAGATAAAGTCATTAGAACTCATAGAACTTTATTCTTTTCAAGAAAAAATAAATTGCAAAATCGTTTTGGACGACTGCACCTGAAAATAAAATAAATCGATCCATATGTACAATTTTCACCTTAAATCAACCCCAAATACAAAATGCCAAACTTATCCATTGTATTTGTCTATATAGACAAGTGCCCATTAAATTTAGAAGGTTACCTTACCTTGTTTTAATTTTTGTGTTTACATTACAAATTACGAAAAAGAAAAATAAAGAGTGTGAAAGTGAAAAACAATCATTTAAATACTCAATCCAATGCTTTCCATAACTCACAACCCTTCAAAATCAAATAATAGAGTGATAGGTTCAAATTAATAAAACCACAAAACTTTAAGAATTTATACAAAATTTATCCACTCTAAAATTACAACGGACGGTGAACAAAACGACATATAAAACATAAGGAAGAAAAAATTAATATAAATTTTAAAATATTTATTTTTTAAAAAATATTTATGTTTATTTAGATTCGATAAAAATTGACCTTATTTCTATTTATCTCAGATAGGTATATAATTTTTAAAAATTATTTGAAAAAGTAATTTAATTTTTTATTTTAAAAATTATTTGAGAAAACAATTTAATTTGTTTTATAAACTCGACAAAGACTAGTTTATTTTCATTTAAAATGAAAAAAAAATAAGAATGTCGTATTCTTAAAAAACCTTATGTTTTGTTAATATTTTTTAATTTTTAATTTTTAATATTTAAAAAAAATATTTGAACATAAATTTTAATTATCAAATAAATATTATCCTTGAGATTATAATTAATAATTTTTTAAAATATTATAAATTTTTAATTATCAAACTCAACGTAATAATTACATTTTTTTTCCTTTTTAAGTGAATAAAACTTTAATTGTTAAATAAGTTCAAGACTTAAGATATAATAAATTTTTTAAAGTTTAAAATAAATATTCTAATTATTATTATTATTTTTACTATTTTTTATTTCTTATCCTTAAAATCTTTAAAAAAATTCATATAGAATCATCATTACGACCATCGTACTTGCCCCTATCATCAATATATTGATTGAATTAACCAATCAAATCTAACTTCAGTCATTATATATTGAACAAAAGTAAAAGATTATAATGGTAGGATGATAATAAAAAGTAATAGCAAATGTTGTAGCTACTTAGACTAAAAAAATAAGTAAGTGAAATTCCTCTTAAATAATGAAATATGTTCACATGAGGCGAAACATATTTACTGGTTATATCATCGACAATCGCCTTTTAAGACATTCTTCAATGGATTGCTAAACAAAAAAGACTATTATTTAGAAAATTAGTCAATGATGGATTTCAATGGGTTCACCTATATAAGTTGCAATTAAAGTAGCAAAAATTATAGTTTAAATTTAACTTGAGAATAATCCAAGGATCATGACAGACATAGAAACTACTAAAGATATTAAAAAAACAAGAACAATAACTACTAATTCATTAGCTAATATACTTTTGAAAAGTTGAAAACTAAGGGATAAGGATTTTGTGAAATCTTCTAATATGTTAATTGGTAAAAGGATTGTAGTTGGTTGGATGTATTTACTAAAATAAGCTAATCCTTTTTTTTTAAAGACCCGCATAGAAATATGCAACTAATGAAGTTAATGCAATTGTAATATTTATATCATTTGTAGGTGTAACTAACTCTCAATGAGGTAATGGGATGATTTTCAAAGGTAAGAGAGTCCTTGACTAATTAAAAACAAAAAATAAATAGACACAAAGTTTCAATAAAAGGAACCCACAAACCATATTCTTCTCCCGTATGAGTTTTGCTCACGTCTGGAATGTATTCAAGAACATATTCAAATAAATTCTAAATAACGTAAATGGCTTGCAAATTTTGAATACCTAAATGGCTAAAACCAATAAGATAGCAATTACAACTAGGGATGTCAACGGGGCGGGTAGGGTACGGATAGTAGCTCCTCCGTACCCTATTATATGGGTATCCGTATATTTTTTATTTTTCTTAATATACACGGATATCCACGGGTACCAGTGGGTATTTACAAAATAAATATTTAATTTTTAACAATATATTTAACCATTAATTCAAATAAAAAACAATGCATAATATTCATAAATTTCAAAGAAAATCCAAATAACTCATTTAAATATTGTTGTGTAAAAGTTTACAAAGAAATGAAGATTTTTTAAAACCTATTGATAAGTAATAACTCATTCAAGATCAATATATTAATGTTTTAATCATGTTTTTTTTTAATTTAAATTAGAGTATAGCGGGTGTAACGTCCTAGCCGGAAATTACTTATTAAAAAATAAATAAGAAATAATTTTTATAAAACATCGTATTTATTCTCGTAATTTCCCAAAAACGCGGAAAAATTAAAAGTTCAACATTGCTTCCATAGTAAATAAAATCACAGTGTTTAGTCATTACAAAACCAAACCATAAAAGAAAATTACAAAAGTAAACCATATTAAAACTGAGTAAATAATCTCGTCATGATCCCCACTCCGTCTCTACACATCTGCATGCTCACCTGCATCAACATCTGCTCCCATGTAACAAGTTACATGATCATCGCCAAGCACACACAAATAGGGTGAGCTCATGTAAATAAAACCAAACAAAAATAATATTAAACACAACATCTCAACGTTAAAACCCTGGGTTAGTATTCTTCTCCCTTTTTCCTTACTTCTCCACTTCCAGCACTTGCATTAGACGTCTATCATTTATATACCCTTTAGGTGAGATAAATGATCGATCTTTGTTGTACGAGTGTCCACTCGCCCCTCCGACTACAGGCCACCACCTGATAGTCCACACGTGGGAATAACGTTGCCACAACATCTCATCATGACACCAAGTGGAGTTCCCCAAAACAAACCTAAGTTTGTAGTTGTTTCCAGACTACCAAATCTCTATCAGAATCCACTGAAGAGGGCAATCATCTGAAACCTCGCCGTACGAGCCACAACCCGCACACTCCACTGAACTTCCTAAACCATCAGGCTACAACCTAGAGTGGTCACGTGTTACCCCAATACAAGATGCACTCGTAACTGGGCCCCCAGCCAAAGCATCGCATCATGAACATCCCCTAAAGTGGGGTAGAAAACTTTCCTCGCGCACCATCACTGGACCAAAACCGTCTGGCGCGCATCTCACGCCGCTAAGCGAAATTTAGCTCCAGACCGCCTAGCGGGCATCACACACCGCCAGGCGCCAAGCGCCTGCAAAATCAACACTGCATCGTCACCGCCTGGCGGACACCATCTTGCCGCCCGGCGCCTCTGACATCGTCGCCGCCTGGCGCTTCCACCCTGTGTCGCTAGGCGCCTGTCTTCTTCCAGGTCTCCTGCTGCACCGATTCTGCCTGGCGGAACCATCCTTACCGCCAGGCGCGCTGTGTTAACAGTGGCCACTGCCACCGATTGAAGGTCCTACCACCTGGCGGCTCGCTCATGCCGCCAGGCGCCATACCAGTAACGTAATGCTACTGGTTTTTGGCACCTAAAAACAGGTCCTAACAGACCCATAACATACAACACTTGAAATTTTAACACAACATGATTTCCTAGACATATTCTATAATTAGTTAACATCACACAAATATGTATCCCATCAATCCCTTTTTCATTATGCACACATCTTTGTCAAGGCAAAGAGTCAATACTTTCATGTCAAAAACCACATTCTTTTACAAGCGCTACTTTAAAACATGTTGTAACACGCTCAAGAATACAAGTCACATACTTCAACAGATGAATACTAAGATATCTCCTACCAATTCACATACCAATGTTACCTAATCGAAAAAAGACAATTATCTCACTGCAACAACCAATATATATTTATACATCACAGCACACCAACCCATATTTCACACACCAATTGATCCCATAATCGTTTCCCATTACCGCTATATTAGAATCCCTATTTTCACATACCACACTTTATTTACAGTCAACACAATGGATTACATACCATAATTATTTTACACACACCACCCTTAGTCCATAATCTTCTCCGTTTTAACCCTCTTTCATTATAATCCATGCCCATCACAACACAGATCACGTACATGCATAAACAATTCTTATATGAACAACAACGTCTGTTTAACTACTTACGCACACTTTATAGTCCAAAAATTTCGAATGGTTCCATCACCCAAGTCTAGGTTTACTTATTTTCCAGAATCTTTCAATGTACGCATATACACAACATTCCAACAAGATCATACATGGTAGCACATAGGTACTCTGCTCATAATAGCGTCATTTTCAACAAAATAGTGCCAATCATGTACTTATATCATGCACCATTATTTTTGTCTCCCAACATAAACCCAACACCCAATTTCAGATCAAAAGTCATGCCTTGCAACATAATAAGCATAAGCAAAGTCCATCAAACATCAAAATTCACATTCGAACATACAGACATCACGGCTACATCACAGGTACCCCAAAATTATCAAAAATGGCCAAAAAAAACAGTGTAACTGTGTTCGTGCTGCCTCGCGGTTCATCCTCTGCCGCCAGGCGGTTCATAGTTGATACCCAAAAACTGGGTCTGGTGCATGTGTCGCCTGGCGGTCACACACGACCCGCTAGGCAGTTTCTAGAAAAATTCCAGAAACCCGATTTCATCTCTGATTTTCACGTAAATTGCAATCCCAACCCCGCATACATCACGATTCAATCAACAATGAATAAAAAAACATCGAACAATCAATAGAAACTCCCCTAACCTGGAATTCCTTCGCTTAAAATGAAATGCTTGCGTTCTTTCCTTGATTCCAACAATTCCTCAAGCTCTCCCGCTGTCCAGCCCTTCATTGAGCAGACTCCAAAACCCTCCTCTCTCTCACAATTAGCCTTTTAATTGGGTCTTAATTATGGTTTAATGGCATAAAACGAAATTGCTTGTGATAAGTGTCATTCAAGACCATTATAGGTTGCCTTCACGCAGCTGCTAGGGTTTCTACCCCTTCCCCTCTTTGCCAAAACGAAATTTAGCAAAAATAAAGTTTTGATTTAGGTTCTCCAAGGCTTAAAGCCACCACCTTGCCAATGCCGAATCAATGCTAAACCACCAAGCCAATTCATGTTTCTTGATGATTAATATAATTTTATGATTATATTATCACTCAACAAGATCAAGAATATTATATTATAAAAATAATACTGAATTAAATAACACACAATTGGCATACTTAGGACTCGAACCCAAGTCCTCTCACACAACCTAAATACTCTTAACCACTTGAACAAGTACTTTTCCACATCATGAAGGTTAACCTTTAATGTCATAAAGGTTTCTCACACCCACATTTATTAAATAATTATTTATTTAATTATTTAAATTTAGTGGGTCTTACCACGGGTATGAGTATATATGGATATATTTTCCTTCAGGTGTATGAGTGACCCCTTTTTGGTTATGGTTATGCGGTCAGTCACTCCGAATCATCGGCTCTGATACCATTGTTAGGTTTATATTTTTTTTTCTCATATGGTTTGGTTATATATGAGTTATATGACATTAGTATTACACTTATAAGGCATTTGACACCAGTTTTACACCAAAATCTTAAGGCAATGTTGTTATGGGTCTTTATTATTATATAGTGTTTAACTTTGTCTTTTCTATCCAATGTGGGACTTTGACTCACACTTGGACTATTCCCAACAATCCGCGGGTATCCATTTACAATATTCATTTCCTACCCGTTGCGGGTTTTATCCACGGATACCCGCGGGTACAATTTTTTTTGACATTCCTACTTACAACCTAATAAGTAATAGTACTTGGGCATGTATTAGGAAACTTCCTATTTGCAAGTAGACATGTTGACCTACTTCCACAAAATATGTATCGTATAATCTTTTTAGACTTAAATACTCTTTTGGTTTCTATTTTCGTCAAGTTTGTTCAATTTGTTCATTTTTTTGTGTACATTCAATTAGGTTCTAATTTTAGTCATTTTTTTGTCAATTTGATCATTTTTGTAAATGATGTTTAAATAGTTAATGCTTGTGAACAATGCATGTCATGTGTTAGTTCCTAATTTTTTTTTAATGTTTATTTTTTTTTAACTTAAAAGAAATTGTCCACATGTCAAGTCAGTATCGTATCACGTGTCAATGTTAGAGTCACATGTCAATTCATTTTCTTTTCTTCAATTTAATCTTTATATTCGTTATTTATGTTCACTCTCAATTTTTATTAAAATAAAAAAATTATTCCTTTCAAATTGAGACACAATTTAATTTTTATATAATATTATACTGATTTTTATTGAAATTAACATTTTTTTAGTTATTTTTGAAAATAAATTATAAATTATTATATTTAATTATAAATTGAATATAATTTTTAGATTTAATTATTAACTAAAATATAATTATAATAATATTATTAAAATATACATATTATATTATTAAAATATAATCATTATTTTTTTTAATAATTCTATTCTAAATATCCAAATATTTCAAAAATTGATTCTTGAAGAAACTACAGCAACTGCATAAAGAGAAGAAAGATCAAGATCATGTAAACAACATGTGAATAAAAGGAAAAATACGGATTATATATCCTTTAAAAAGACTAGCGTACACACAGGCGCTATCGCGTTTGTGTGTATGCGTTCTTTAAATATGTGTGTTATTATATTAGTAGGTGAATATTGTAATGTTATTAAGTTAATATATAAATTAAAATTAAATTTATTAAAAATGAAGTGAAATATATGATAACAAATGAAAGAATAACCATTAATAAATGAAGACGAAGAGAAGAAGCAGAGACCTCCGATTTTATAAAAATCTTGTAAAAGTAACGGTCAATTTTTAAAAATTTAATAAATTATTATATTTAAAAGGTAAAATGAGTATTTTGAAATGTGGACACAAAAAGAAAATTCCCTTTATATATTGTTATAGATTATTGTGGTTGAAAAAGCTAAATCCTTCGAGATGTTATGAATTAATGAATTAATGATTGTCCATTGATTTGATACATTTACTCATATGATTGATACTCATATGATTCATTACTCTTTATGTACATATTTGTATACGTTGATTTTTGTTTCCTTCATGGAATACATGTTGTATATATAAATAGGACTCTTCCTATCAATTATTAATAATAAGATACAGATGAGTTGCTCCCTATTCTCTCATTCTCTATTCTCTCTTGTTCTTCTCTTCTCTATTATTTGTCGTCATTCTCTATATTATTCGCTTTATTTCATAACACGAGAGAGATATATATGACAATTTTCATTTTTAAGACCAAGAAGTAGAGTTGAATCATAGTTTAATTATTAAAAGTATCGTGAGTAATTACATTATCACTTTAAAACATATTTCAGGAAAAAGAAAAGTAGAATATGAAATAAAAGTTTAGTTCAGAGTGAGAAATGAAGAAAAAGAAACAAACTTTCTGTATCTTTAAATTATTGGCTACACTTGAACTTTCTGTAACTATGCGAGGAAATGAAAAGTAGAAAATGAAATTTTGGAAGTTTAAATGAAGAAAAAGAAACTTAAAACAGAATACTGGCGTCGCCCGGACTTGAACCGGAGACCTTCGGTGTGTTAGACTGACGTGATAACCAACTACACTACGACACCTCATGCTCTAAACTTTTCGCTTAATATTTTGTCTGATAAAACAGTAAATAATTTATTTCCGAAAATATATTGTACTAGTAAGTTGGTTTCTAAAAGCAAAAATTGATAAAAATGTCCCTAAAATTAAAAAGTGACAGGCAATCTGATCGTAATTGTGATTGTCATGCATGTTTGATATTAATTGAGAAGGTATATATATAAAGGATAATGATATTTTAATTTTTTTTTACCTTTTTTAACCTATTTATATGTTTGCTGAAATGTCATTATTATAAAAATAAATTGCACCAGAATTATAAAATAGCTTATAAGTTAGGTAGGGTTTTGCATATGAATATTAAAATTATAAAAGTACATAATTTTAAATTTCAAAACATAAAATTCAAGATATTTAAAATTTAATAGTAAAATTTTTAAAAAATTGTAAAGTATGGAATTTGTCAAAACTAAATATCCTACGGAAACAATTTTTTTTATATTAGTCGAAATATATGATATTAAAAAAATGTAGAAATACAGTAAGGAATTATATATATCCATTTATACTACAAAAAAATTTGATTTTAGGAGAGGTTATTTTGCCGAGGTCGTAAGAAACCTCAACAAATTAACATTACTTGGAATGATTTTACAGATTATCTAAAATGAAAATAATAGCAGGGGTTTTCATTCTATTTGGAGGAGGTTATCTGTGATTCTTTTTTTTCCTTCCCTTGTTTTTTTCACTCCTTCCCTCCTTTTCATTTCTAAACCTTCACTGTTTCGTTCTTCGTTTGCCATTGCACAAAACCCTTCACCCTTCCCAAACCAGCTTCAAGTTGTGAGATACCTAGGAACAATGTCCCAATCCAAACATTGTGCGTCCTTCATTCGACTGAGGCATCACGTAGCGGCACCGATCATCGTTCCCTCTCTGTCTCGACTCTGATGCTCACACGAGAAAAGAGACTCTGCATCTTCGAGAATTGGTTTTTTTTGGTCAAGTAAGTGATGATTTATGGTTTTACATTTTGAGTTTCTTTGGATGATTTTATTGAGTTTCTTTGGATGATTTTATTGAATTCCACCTCCCCAATTTTAGTAGAAATACCTGATGTTTGAGAAATTCATACTGATGTTGTATCTGTAGGGTTCTGCTCCTCTAGGTTACGTCATTTTTGTTGGTTAGATGTTAAGTACAGTGGGCAAACAACAATGTTGAAAAGGAGACTTTGATGAATCGGGTGAGCTTTGTGTGATGTCGCTAAAGGTGCTTGGATTGCAACATTTTTATATTTTCGTTGCATAGTTTCATACATTTGTGTCCTGTATCTTGATTCCTTATTGTCATGACCACAAAATGAATCATAGTTTTATCTCCTAATTGCATCGAAGTTAAGAAACTTGATTTTTTGTAGTGATGTGATTAGTGGTGGTTGTACTGTGGACTAAATTTTTTTATTTGAATGCATTGAGAAACTAAGCACAAAAGAAGAGGTGTGGAGTTGATGTTGTTTTCTCTCCAGGGACACCAGAAAGAGTTCTATAGAGTTTTTTGCACTCATTTCTTGATAGCAGACTTGGTGGAGTGCCTTTTCATCCTACGCCTCTTTATGATCATGCAAACTTACATTGATCTTTCTGTTGGTTTTGCAGGTTAGAGGTGTTAAACCACTTCCACT
>Ga0209589_1013653_pt1 | contig 10516 bp, 4 predicted proteins | sample CowpeawhiteBW_FD_187525 | JGI IMG/M metagenome (GOLD analysis project Ga0209589, IMG submission 187525) | Root nodule microbial communities of legume samples collected from California USA - Cow pea white BW (SPAdes) (version 2) | ecosystem: Host-associated > Plants > Roots > Nodule | place: USA...
AAAAAAATAAAAAATATAAATATATATATATATATATATATATATATATATATAATTCTATAAAAATGGGATTAAAAAATTATGCAGCTATTATTTAAAAAAATATTGAATCATTTTGAAATAAAGAGAAATTATTTAGTTTTTATAAAATATAAAAATTATTCAATTATTTATTTTACTAAATAAATAAATTATTTTCATTTATTAAAAGGTAAAACTGTCAAATTAAAATATGACATCAAAAGAGAGTTACAAAATGTATATCCTCCTATAAAATCTTCATGTTGAAAAAGATTGATATCAAATTAATTATAAAAAATTAAAAAAAAACTGGATAAAATTGAAAAAAAAAATTACGAAGAGAATTGAACAGAAATCTTGACAGATATTTTTTCTTAGCACGCACGCAACTAAAAATTGAATTGACATCAAGATAAATCATATAGAAAGGAAAATGCGCTATGCCTTGAATAAGTTCCCTAGATTACGAATGAGGTAGATTGCCTTGAATTTCATGCCATCACAATCTCATGGCCCATCTCTCATTTATGGCTTTGTCTTGAATTTTTGTTTTATTAAAATTTAATAATTTTTGATAACATAATTTAAATAATTTATGTATCTATAATAACATATAAAGAGATTCCTTTTTTTTTGTCCATATTTCAAAATTTCAATTTTATCCTTTAAAATATAATTATTTATTAAATTTTTGAAAATTGACCATTATTTTTACAAACTTTTTATAAAATCGTCTATCTCTACATTTTCTCTTTTTTTATTTACTAACCGTTATTCTCTCATCTTTTCTGATATATCTCATTTTATTTTTAATAAATATAATTTTATTTTATATATTAACTTAATAACATTACAATATCTTCACTTACTATTATAATATCATGCATATGTAAAAAATGCGTACACACAGGCGTTATCGCCCGTGTTTACGATAGTATGAACAATGCAGCTTACATGTTGATTTTCAATTTTTCAATTTTTTAACTTTTTTAATTAAAAAAAATTGTCCACGTGTCGATTTATCATCATAGGTGTTAATCTCAATACATATGTCGGATTCAATAATTAAATAAATATAATTATTATAATATTATTAAAATATAATTATTAAATATTTTTTCTAATAATTATATTCTAAACATACTAATATTTTTAAAATTTACATTTAAAAATATTAGAAATATTTAAAAAATATTAAAGTTTTAGATTTAAATTTAAATTTTATAAATATTAATATTTAGAATATAATTATTAAAAGAAAACATTTAATCATTATATTCTAATGATATTTAAATAATTATATTTTATTTAATAATTAAATCTAAATATTATATTCAATTAATAATTAAATCTAATAATTTATAATTAAATTTAAAAAATAATTAATAAAAATATTATTATAACATTTATATAAAAAATAAATTTAATCTCAATTAGGGATGCACAAAATTCCTTCATTTTAACAGAAAAATGGGATTGAATGAAAGGAAAATAACGAGATTAAATCGAACAAAAGAAAATTACAACCCCACAAACTAACACATGATATTAACATTGATACATGATGTCTTAACACATGAAATTTTTTTAAATTAAAAAAATTTAATAAAAATCACGAACTAATACAAAACGTACATTAACTATTTAAACACAAATAGCAAAAGTGTAACATCTCATTTAATTATTAAGCGAAATTAAAGGAAACGTCACACAATATTAATATAGTAGCGTAATCCTGGGGTCCTTAACACAACCCCTACAAAAACTCGGGCACACCATGATGCAAAAGGGGAGCTGAATACAAACCTAACAGAGAGTATAGAGTAGAAATGCATAAAGAGATACATGGGCCATAGCCCTAAAGAAAACATGAAGAAAAGCTCCAGTCCAGATGGCTAAGTAGCGGAATCACCATTCCCTTGTTGACCACGAGAACTTCGCCCATCTGCTCCCATCAATCAAATTGATGATCATCGCAAGAAAGAATAGCCACATACAATACAACCATACAACAAAACGGGTAAGCTAGAGCCAACAACATATTCATCATGCAGTCAAATATATTTTCATCATCCCATATCCATACAACAACCAAACATGTTATGACTCTTCATTCAATACACTACGACTCGACTCGACTCATCCGGATACGTATAACTTGGTCGGATTCAGCGGATGCTTGCACTTATGGTGGATACCTCTGCTCACCCCCGAGCTACTTGATCCTAAGCTACGTAATACAAGTGTTACGATGAATCAAATTTCCCTCACCACAAGGTTAGCCCTTAATGGATTTCAGGCCTCCTACTACTCTCACCACAGGAGTCAGTCAACTCTAGGTGAGACTAACTGGCTCCTCAGAGTGTCAGGATGCAATCTTACCTTGAATCCTTACCTAGTTATACAGATGGGGCACCACCATGGACACCCACTACCAGGGCCATGGAATTACGTCTCGACCACTTAAGCGCAATCCCAAAGGTCCCACCTAGAGACCCCAAGGAATTTACACGCTGACACAGACCAACATTCATAAAACAGAAGTAAAAGAATATTAAATCATATTTACAATTTCGTACCAATCCCTGAGATTAATTTCTCATTCGTATCACATTTCGAATCCATGCCTCTGATCATCACCATCCCATGAGTCTAGGGCCTCATCTCATATCAATACCATGTCCCTTTAGTTTCAAACCACACATTCTTTTCACATGCCAAGTTTCCCCCAACACCCATCATTCATCATTTATGAATCATGTCACGCATATATAGCAAACCATTAGGCATATATCCATACACACATACATGTATCTCATCACGACAGTCATACCCATACAATTCCAATCATAAGAGTGTAAACATACAACCAAACACAAGGTAGTCTCGCCCAATCCCTTGCTCAGGTTGAAGGGTCTCGCTCAGGCGAGACATTCTCGCTCAGGCGAGTCCCCTTCGCCTAGGCGAGGGCTCGAAAAGGCCATTAGGAAGCAACGCGGGATCTCGCTTAGGCGAGACCCCTCTCGCCTGGGCGAGATGCTCGCTCGCTCAAAAACAAGGAGCGGGTCGCCTGGGCGACCACTCGCGTAAATTGGTCTAGGCGAGCCCCTGTTTTTCTCGCCTAGGCGAGACTGACTCGCCTGAGCGAGATTAACAGGTCTCGCCACTGTTTCACCTGCAGCAGCCATGTTTTCCGACCAAACAACTCATGCAAGATACTCCCGCGCATCAAAACGAAAGATCAAACCATACAATCCATCGACCAACTCATACACAGATCAAAAGAATGACTCGAAACTAGAAACCCTAACTTCCCGTACCTGGAAAAAGGGCTAATAGAACTGCGACCCGGGACCTCGGAGCACAGCAGCTTGAAAGACAGACTTGCAGAACTGGTGGAACAGCGGAAGACACGATTAATTCAAACTTTAATCGGTGGAACACGAATGTAAAGCTTTAGAAAGTAAGTACAATAGTTTTAGAGTCACTTACGTGGAGTAGAAATTGCTAGTTGAGCTCTTGGGACGAATTGGTTCGAGACAAGGACAAACCCTAGCAGAGCTCTAGCGTACCAGATAGGGAAACGACTGTGGTTTCTGTGAATGCAAGTAAAAGTGGAGCGTTAGAAAAACTGGAACAAGTTTTATCAGTTGGGCCAACTCTAAGCCCAAGCACAAGGGACAACCCTTTACTCTAGGACAGAAAATAGTAAGCCAAAATTAATGGGCCTTACAAAAAGTGACTAAATTAATCAAAATTGTCAAAAATAAAAACCCAATTGAACGTGAAAAAAAAATCAAATTAAACAAATATGATAAGAAAAGAGCCAAAAAGTTATTTAAACATTTATTTATTCATAAAGTCTGGAAAACAAAATAACAACTAAATATTATATTTCATAATCTCCCTTTTTAATCATGGTATGTAGTATTTATTAAGTTTAATGTATCAAAAGAAATTTAACAATGAAGATTGTTAAATTGGTTCATAAAAATTTCTCAAAGGACTTTATTATATTATAAATAGGAAAAAAATAGAAAAATATGATAAGTGGTACGATTTGCTACTACTTGACTAATCTGACCATACAAGAACAATGTGTTTAATTCGAAGAAAAATATAAAATAATAAGTATTAGTTTTACTGTTTTTAAATCCAAGTGCTAATTATACAGAAATATAAAAATATACTTAACCCACTTTTTAACCATATACATCAATTCCATATAATCATATTTAATTATATATATAAATTAATTACAATTATATACCTCGTTTTTAATATATGTTTCTCATTTGTCAATTAAAAAACTTACAACCTGTGTTTCCTTTTTATCAGAACTTACAACATGTGAATTAATCACTTATTCCTTTGTAATGATTAATATCTTTTCAGTTGGTGCATGTAATAAAAAATACCATATGTTTTCTATTTAAATAGATGTTAGAGGTTATCATGATATGTAGAGATGATAAAACATGTCAAACTTTGATAGCTCAAGTTACTGTTTGTTTTTCTTTTAACTAAAAATTAAAATTAAAATAAAACATAAGTTTTTTTTTACTATATTACTTGAAGAATATAAATATATAATAAAAGTGAAATTTAAACTAATAATATTTATAAATCAAATTTTAATTATTAATTATAATAAAATATTTTAACAGATAATAATCATTTTAAATTATATAATAAGATATTAATTAATCAGTTACAACGTAAAAATATAATTATAATGTATTTTTAATATATAATTTATAAAAAAATAATTTTAAAGATATAAAATTAAAAAGTTAAAAAATTAAAAAACATATTTAATGGATAAGCTTTAATTAAAAATAATCTTTTATTTCAAGAATGTTAATACTTTTTTTATCATCGTTTTTTTTACTAAGATCTCAAATGATTACCAGATTTCTATTAGTCTCAATTTAGTTCATATTTTGTTAAAATGTGTAAGAATTAGGCCATTTTTGTTAATATGGTACTAACCACGTTAAGTATGTGTCATGTGTCCGTTTCTAATTTTTAAATTTTTTTTTTTGTCATGTGTAACGTCAATGTCGTGTCACGTGTCAAGATAGTATGGTGACATATCAAATGATTGTCTGAATCTATATTTTTGTTATTTTGATTTCATTCTAGTTCCAAATTAAAAAAAAAATCAATTTCATCCCCTCTAAATTGAGACTAAATCTAACTTTTATATAAAAATTATAATTATATTTTTATTAAAAGTGATATTTGTATTACATATTTTTAATAATATTAAGTTTATTTAAATTTGTATTTTACATTAAATTTTATTTTAAAATTTTAAATATATAGATTGATAAATTTCTATTTCAAATATTTGTATAATATTATATATCAATAATTTCTATAAAAATGTTAGAGTTTGTTTTAAAATAACAATTTTATAAATTCAAATGTAAAATTTTAAAAGATTTATAACAAGTTAAAATAAATATGTTTAAAAGTTTAAAACAAAATATAAATAAAGGTTAATGTAAAATATAAATTTAAATAAACTTAATATTGTTAAAATATTTAATAAAAATATCATTATAAGATTTATATAAAAGTTAAATTTGACCTTAGTTTGAAGGGATGAAATTGAAATATTTTAAAAAAATTTGGTATTGAAATGGAATCAAAATAACAAATATATGAATCAATTTGAAATTCAGACAATGATTTAACACGAATAACCATACTGACTTGACATATAACATGAAATTGACAAGATACATGACAAGAATAATTTTTTTATAAAAATTAAAATTAATTAAAAAAATTTAAAAAATGAGGAGGTGATACATGATAATACTTAAAACTGTTAGTACCTCGGGAATGATTGAACTGTTACACGTTTTTTAAAATATGAACATAATTTATACTAATAAAAATTTGAAAACCTATTTAAGATTTTGATAAAAAAACAAAGAATAAATCGTAATTTAACGTTTTCAAAATGATAGGTTCATCATAACTTTAGATTGATGTATGACACATTTGCCACGGATAAATCAAAGTATATCTCTCTCCGAATGCGAACTATATATATATTTTATGGTTCCAAAGTACTCTTGTATTTCAGTAGTGAAATCTTGACTTGTTAAAAGTTTTCGTTGTTTCCCAAAGACATACACTGTCTTAGGGTTATGGTTTAACCTCTCTGTTTCAATCAATTTAACAAAATATAAGAGATCCATTTGTTTGAAATTTGAGTCGCTCATTGAGCCAGAAAAAGTCATCTTAGCCTATAGTTTTAGATTAAGAGATTTGTAGCCAAACAGAGATGCTCTTATACATTGGAATCGCCGACTGAACAAGTAAAAGATTCAATGGTCAATTTAAAAACTCGTCATCTTTTGGTGGCAGTAATATCCGGAAAGGAACGTGTTAACTGTTTAAGTCTCTAAAACCCATCTTTCTCTTTGTTAGGTCCAAGAACAACAAAATTAGTAATGCTCATAGTTAAACAAAATCAAATCGAATGTTAGTTGGAGCTTTGAGCAAAATTAGGTACAACCATTTTTTTTTTCAACTTTAAACGCACGCAGCCAAGGATGACATGGTGACCGCGCCAATCTCAATTTTTTAACGAAAAAAAATTGTGGCCGTCCTAAAATATATTACAAAACTTGTTTTTTTAACATGTAATTATTTAATTTTTTCCTCAGTCATATTATTTTATCGTCGACATGCTTAACAGCCCCTGCTTCAGCCTGAGAGCAGAAAGAACACATAATGATTAAAGAGCTTAATCCATAATTTATAATGGTTTTCTTTTTAATGCTAAACCAAAGATTAGCATATACAATAAAGGCAACTAACCTGAAAGAATATACTACACATGTCCCAGATTACTAATATATATATTGTGTGAGAGTATCACAATTGTTGGAATGTGAATACAAGTAAAGGAAAAAGCATTTACATGTGAAAACATGAAAAACGCTAAAAAATAAAAATAAAAATGGAAATAATTAATCTACAACCACGTGAAACGTGTGCACCGAGATTGCAATTGCTCCGATGACACATCACGTAGGACAATTAGGGTTTATAGGGTCCTTAGATTCTTGTTTTTTCTTGAATCTAAAAGGAGTAATCTGTGTAGAGAGTGAAGGTGATGGAATCAGGGATGTGTGGGATCTCCACCTGATGGTGGTGCCGGTGCGTTTGGAAGGGACTGAAAGAGAAGACCATATTCCCATGACCATTGATAATGTAAGAACAATGGCCTGCAAGCTACTCCAGATTCTGGAGAAGCAACGAAAATCATGAAGGTCACCAACAGAATCTGCAAAACTGTGGAGAGGATCCTCCTGTGAGAGAGAGCCATTGATGACTAGTTGCAGAAACAGTTACTAGAGCAAGGTTTTGTGATATGAAAGTGGAAGGGGACAGACATATACTAGGTTTATATAGTGGTTGTGTTTGAATTTTTATAGTGCTTTGATTTGACTATTAATGTTTGAAGGTTGAAAAATGGGAAGCACCATACCTTGGACTCCAAAACACCCATATACGCGCTACCCAGTATCGCGTTAAAAAAAAAACATGACCTCGTCAAAAACTATATAGAAATTGTAAAGAACATACGTACGTATGTAAGCATCTAATAAGGTTACTTAATTATTGATTAACGTTGGGTTATACTGTGCTTATAAGTAGTTAAACCAAATATTATCTATTCTGAGAGATCCTTTCATGAGGGCTTCTTATCACCTTTTTCTCTCCTTTTCATTGCTCTGCTGCATGAAAGGAATTTTTCTACAACTAACTTTTTACACGTGGATACTATAACAAAACGTGAAGTGTACCCGTGGCTTTAGCGGCAAATCTCATCGTACAAAGGAATATCGAGGGTAATTCAAATTCAAGTGACGGGAAAAACAACTTTTGATTAATTCAAAACATAGGAAGCAACATAGGAAAAGAGGGAATGCACTAATATATTTGAAGACGACCCGATCAAATGCGAGCAAAGAAAAAGAAAATTGGCACCATCGATCTTCGCCACCAGGAAGTCATACATGACCAATTCATCGTCCATCTCTAGGTTTCGTAGTGTGATCAATTTTTTTTTTTTAATTCTACGTTTTACAAAAGAAGTATAAATTTTCACTTTAGTTGTTTTTTAAAGGTTTATGTGAAATATAAAATAGTAAAACTCCTTTCCGATATTAGTATATGATATAAAAATAAACAAAATGATAATTTTTACGATTTTTTTTGGAAGTCAAAGATATTTTCTCAACCTGGGTGTACCTATCCTTGACGTAATCATTTTGTATCATATGTATTACATATCATATCGATCGCATATGCATTACATAAAAATAGAGGTTAATTAAATAAATAGTTTATTAAATGTTGAAAATAAATGTAAAAAGTTTTGACTTTTCGTTGTGCATATTCATATTGCCATGACGAAAATGAGTTTCCATCACATCAGCAAATTGAATAAAAAAACGGTAAGTGTCGAAAAAAAGCATACGAAAACTCTGGAGAACAAGCAAACAACACGAGGTAGTTTCAGTATTTTATTCATTCTCAAAAATATTTTGAGAATGAAAAGTAAAAAAGGGTGCAAATAGTAACGGTGTAATATTTGTAACTAGTGATGGGCTAAATAAGCTTATGGTGGCCCAATTCTATAGGTCGAAATACTTGTATTTCAATCAAGCTATTAGAATCTTAATCTCACCCGATTAGTGCGCATGTGAGGAAAGTACGGAGAAAAAATAGTATATAAATACCATTTACAAAGTCAAATATATTTTATTTTCTATACCCATAAGCAAATAAATAAGGAAAAAGGCAAATGTCATACCCAATGACTTTATTTGCTTATGTTTACAACAAATAATATATTTTAGTAATATTTTTACAATAAATTGATACATTAAAAATAAAGTTCTAGTGAAAAAATTTATTAAAAAAGGCCTTACGTACATTAAGCAAACCCATACGCTATGGATAAAAATAGATAAATTAGATTAATTGAATATTATTGTATATTAATTGCAATTTGTTCTTGTTGGAGTACCAAATCTCACCAAACACTTTCAAAGTACAACAATTAGGTGGAACATCCTGAATCACCCGAACCCCGAAAATTGAGGTAAGGAAAATCATCAAGTCAATTTGCTACACTATTCCCTTAACAAAAAATATGCTCGAATTCAAAACTCCTTCCATTGACCCAATCATACATACACACATGTAATAATGTCCATATTTGCATTTTATCGATGATCATGTACATATACATAGATTTATTAGTTAATTAAATAGTGATATACTTATTTTAACTAATGTAATATTTTACAATTGGAAAAATAAAAATATTGTTTTAATGCTAAACTAAAAGAGTTACAAACAAAAAATTAAATAAAAAACAGCGTCTAACTCAATTAAAAAAATCATCAAGCATTTTTTATTTGATCACTAGTTATAGAGAATAAAATAAAATTCAACCTAATATATTGTATTAATTACGAAACATAATGTTCTGATACTATAATGATTGCGAAACAAAATTGTGAATCAAACTAGTGGAAGATAAAAGAGACATATGGAAGATTAGATTTGTATCATAGTTAATAATCACACATTAGCTCATACAAATTGTATATCGATTTTTTAATATTTTATAACATAATGATATATTGTTCTTACTTTTTAAACAGAAAAATGCAAGGCTTAAGTTTTGTTAATAAAGGGATAAATTCATGTTAAGCCTTTTTCTCACCATTTTGTCTTCAAGGCGTTTGCTGGTATGTTTATAAACCTGAAGCATTTGTAAAATTGAGTTTGCTCAAATTATCTTGAACTTTTTTCCACGTTAGAAAATTAAATTACTTAATAGTATTAGCATTAGTCGAGCATGACAATAGGTTTTGATGAAAAAGAAAAAGAAGATAAGTCAGTACACAAATGTTCCCAGATAACTAAAAGATAATAAGATTATATTCTTAAATAAGCATTGAGCATAAAAAAAATTTTACTAGGTCAATTCAAAAATAGCCATTAGACAACAATGTTCTTTACACTAGTGTAGAATCGCATTTTTACCTCACCTTATAGGCTTCGGTTGACAAGGAACCGAAGCATATAATGGCGCGGTGACATTTTTGCAATGTCAGGCAACTTTTATGCCTCGGTTCAAGAAAAATCCGAGGCCAAAAGGGATTATAAACTTCGGTTCAGAAAAAACCGGTGCCAAAAGGGGTTATAGGCTTCGGTTAAAAAAACCCGGTGCCAAAAGGTCCTCCCAAAAATTTTAACTTTCCCGCTATTTTTAATTTTTCATTTTGAACGAAAAGGATTATACCTCAGTTGTCCAAGAGCCGGGGCAGAAAATGGTTTTATGCCCCGGTTTTTAATTAAACCGAGGAAGAAGAGTTAGGTTAAAATAAAAACCCAAATCACAAAAATCAGCACTTCGTCTTCTTCTCTGCTCGCGAGGTTCTTCTTCCCA
>Ga0209589_1013654_pt1 | contig 10514 bp, 6 predicted proteins | sample CowpeawhiteBW_FD_187525 | JGI IMG/M metagenome (GOLD analysis project Ga0209589, IMG submission 187525) | Root nodule microbial communities of legume samples collected from California USA - Cow pea white BW (SPAdes) (version 2) | ecosystem: Host-associated > Plants > Roots > Nodule | place: USA...
AAAAAAAAAAAAAAAAAAAAAACTCCTTTGTGATTTCAAATATATGAAGAACGGGTCTTTGCTATTCAATTTGTTGCCTTTGTAATTAAAGTTAGCGAAAGGCTGAACGAGTTAATTTTTAAAAGTGCTGGAATAAAATGGAGTTAAATTGTATAATATTTTAAATAAATTGAACTAAATATATATGATATTGTGAATTAATTGAAGCAAATTTATCTTTTATAAATAGTTAAAAATAATTTATTTTTTAAAAAATGAATTCATAGAATAATTCAATTCAATTTTCTTTAAAAATATCAGTTTTTTTTTTCAGTTCAACTGAGTAGTATTTCGATTCAAATTTTTAGCAACCATATTTGTAATAGGGTACTTAGGATTAAATACTAAAACATATTATATATATATATATATATATATATATATATATATATATATATATATATTATAAAGTGGTTGAAATATCAACATTACACATTATGGCTGCAGAAAAAAAAAATCAACATTACAAATTTATATTTCATCATGTTCTCATTAATTTTCGGTGCTATAAATGTCTTGAAAGGGATGTGGTATTGTCCTCTAATTTAGTCACAATTTAAAAAATAATAATATTGCACAAATATGTACACTTCACAATGGACCAACATATCAATTATGAAATATCTTTATAACTTTTAATTATTAAATATGGTGATGGGGAAGATGCTTATACAGGTGGTAGACTTTTTGCTTGATAATAACTGTGACTATGATCACTGAGAATTATATTAAAGATTGTTATAGCTGTTGTGGTAGTCCCATTATTTGTAACAATTATTACTATCAATATTGCAAGCTAAAAATTTAATTTAAGAAAAATTCAAATGAAAGAATTATGCATAAATTGAAAAAGTTTGTTTAAACCTGAAAAGTTGGGCTGGACTTAAGTTTGCATTAAAGTAGAGTCTCTTATGGATGGGCCGGACTGCTTTTGGGCCCAATATTATTTTTTTGTCTTTAAAATATATTGGAAGTTTTTTTTTTGACGACTTTTGTTACATATAAACTCTATCATTTTTATAAGTTGAATAGTTAGTTAGTAAATAAGTCATAATATCTTTAGTGATGGTTTCCTAGTGAGATTTTAACTTGAAGAAAACAAAAATCTTCTTTTATAAAGAGTTTATATGACCCACCAAGTTTCTTTTAACTTAAGAAAAATGTACTATATAATAAATTGTTCATCCAAAGTAAAAGCATAAATATGTAAGTAAATTGAACAAATTCTTAAATAAGAATTATTTAAGAATTATTTAAATCATAATAAAGTTAAAACAAACATATAAAAATACGAGTCCTTTAAAAAAAAGGTTATCATGGAATAAAATTAACTAACTTTTTTTAAAGAATGGTATCTCACATTATGGAACCTAAAAAAATAGTCAAAATCACCAAAGTTAATTTAAATTTTGTTTATAAGAACCCCATGTTCTTTGTTAATATAAATAATTGTTTCTTAAGTAACAATGAGTCATGTTTTTGTATTTCTCTTGGTCATGTAACACAGACAACATTAATCAGTGTTTGGCTTTGAAAGTAAAGAACAGATATTTTTGCAGTGCGTGTTGGAAAAAGTAATAAAAAAAAAGAAGAGTTTGGAGGGAAAGTGTAGGTGGATATTAGGGTAGTCTAGTAAGAGAAAAGGGTGAATGTTAGGTAATAGATGATAGGTGAGAGGGTTATGTTTATAGGCCTGTCCAAAGATCTACTTCAGATGCTGTCTTTAACTTATATGCAGTTACTCTATTCACATGCAAAGTCAAAACCTTCTCTCATCCCAACTTCTTTTCTCTAGATCTGTGGACAATTTTTAAAAACTTTTTAATTCAATTATTACTAATAACTTCTTAATTCACTATCTTTTTAATGTTCTACTTTCAAATTATTCTTTTTTCTTATATTAAAATAACTTATATGTTTTAAAATATCAAAATTAATGTATTTTTAAGATATTAAAAGATTAAATATATTTTACGTTTTTTAATTATTATAAAATATTTAATCTTTATATTTTACGAAGGATTAAATTTCATGTTTTTTAATCATTATAAAATATTTAATTTATATATTCTATGAAAAGTGTTAAATATATTTTAAATTTTTAAATTTGAATGCGAAATTATTATATATTTTAGTTTCTAAATTCTAAAAATTAATATATATATATATATATATATATATTAATTTTTTTAATTTAATAATATTAATTTTTATGGATTTCTTAAACAACATTTTAAATTGATATTGGATGATAAATGTTTTAAATCATATAAATTGTTCAAATAAAAGATTGAAACATTTTTAATATTTTTTAGTATTAATATAGTTGACTTAAAAAGACTTATTAAAAAAAACAAATGATATCAAAATTTGAAATAAAATTTACTTTTAATTTAATAACATATTCATTTTTCGTAAAAATTATATAAAACATAATCAAACGAATGACATGGAGAGTATTTATAGTGTCACAAAATAGTACATAGTAAAAAGATATTTTACTTTATTTTTGTAAAGTATTTTCTTATACTTTATAATTTAATGTAAAACTAAAATGTATTATTTTATAATAATTTAAAGAAAAAAATATTTAACTAATATAAAAAATTTAGACATGAGAAAAATGAAAAAGATTGTTTAGGGTTACTTATGGTATTATATGGTGTTAGTAATTTAGGGTTAGGGAAGGGGTTATCTGCAGAGCTAGACTGCAAATACAACAGTCGAAAACACTTTAACGCTGCTTTGTCAATTCAACCATTATCATTTACAGAAAACTAATAAACAAACTCCAACTTCATTTAATGTCACCAATAATCATAAATATTTAAGTATTTAAGTATGTACTACAAACATTAATGTGCTAAAAAGCATCATCATGGTACATGGATATAAAGAGATATCTATACTTTCATGATAAAAGTATGAGTTATTTGTATGTATTTATTTTATGGGTGAGACCGTAAGCATAAAAATTCTTTCCATAAAATCAATTCAAGAAAAACGATGAAGAAAAATTTATAAATATCCTGTAATGAAACAGAAATAATAAAATATTGATATATGATTATCTAGGGCGATTGTGACTTCAATGATTAAGAAAAAATTACGTCACTCTGAGTGATCTCTGGTATGAAAAAACAGCAATGAATCGAATATGAATATGATAGAATAATGGAGGGAAGTGTCGTCCTTGATTTAACTCAACGCGTGGGATTTGATTTTGTTGTATGCTGTTTGATATTTCATTTTCGTTTGTTGTACTCTTCACTGCAGCTGATAGAAAAGCAAATAAATATGGGTGAATGAATGGTTGGGGATTTTATCAGAAACCATCATTGGTCAAATTCAAGTCATGGATGGATCCTTCACACCCAAAACTAATAATTCTCCTCATGTTTTTGCTTTTCAAGATAATGCTTCTCTACAAGGACATTCATAGTCCTATTCCTATATTCGTCAACAACAATGTCTCAATCATTCACTCGTCTCTCTTCATTTTTATTCATTGAAATACTAATCATTATAGCGGAACATATTTTAAGAAATAAACTTTAAATTTAACTCAATTCCATCAAAATAATTTGTAAGATAAGGTTTGCACTCTATTTATAAATATACACTATAAAATTGTCTTATCACTAATCAATGTGAGACTTCCAATAACATATACATGTTTTTTATTCTTGTTTTCAAGAATTAGAAATTGTTATTTTGAACAACCTTCATGTCCTTGCAATTTGGTAGAACAAGAACATGTTAGAAAGCATCCTTAAATTGACCATGAAGGTTAGAATAACATCATGTATGTAATGTAATAACCTATGTTGCCCGGATACGGATATGGGTACGGATACGACACAAACACAAATACGAAGATACGATTAAATTGAAAAAACATAGGACACGAGACACGACGTGTATAAACATGTTAAATTTGAAACTGTCAACTAACACAAAAATGAATCCAATCTATCTATTTAGTATCCAATATGCGAAAAGTAGTGATAAAATAATATTTGTTCCTTATTTTAATCATCAAAATCATGTTAAAAATAAAAAAATATCTTTCAAATTGGATATAGTATATCCTACAAATATCGTATGAATGTCAGTGTCCGATACGTATCAAACACAAAACACGTTATTTATGAAATGTGTCGGAGCATCATAGATGATAACTGTTGAAACAAAGGAGCAAAAGTTTTGATTGGTTTAAAAAATTAAGGCTTGGCCATGAGTTTTGCTGCGTGGTACTTTTGTAAGGCGTGCATGATCGTAAATTAATTCATGTGTACACCCACCAAACTACAATCATCAAAACTTACATTTATATTGTAGATTCGATCTAACACCATATTGTGTTTTTCCTAACTTCCCTTTTTCACTATCATGCCCCCACATTCATATAGGTTTCCACATCCATTAACAATCTATGCATCATCACCATTGCTCAATAGTACACACCAAAACCTTTTTAAAAGAATAATCATCAAATCAATGAGGATTGTTTTTGTGGGATGAATAAAAATAATGAAGTTCTTATATATAAAAAAAAATAACAAGAATGAAGCTAGATTTGTCTAAACCAATCAACATCATTACCATCACTATCCATCACCACAAAATTATTTTCACCATTGTTAATGCATACTGTCATATGATAATAATAATTAATAATAATAGTAATAGTGACAATAACGTGTAATGGCAATCTAAGAATATATTTTATCGATTTATAAAGTCTTGATATTTAAGGCTTTGCACAATGTTTAAGGAACACTTAAAACCGCTGATAATTGGCATATTTAGTATAAAATATCTTCATTTAATATCTACAATTTTAACTATTAGTTTATACTACAAGAAAATATGGCAATTTCGACATTCAAGTAGGTAGGAATATATGTGGAAAATAAATTGGTGAGACTTGAAAATTGTTAAACATTAAGAGTTTAAGAACAAAATTGGGAGATTTAAACATTAAGAGTTTAGAAATAAAAAAGTACTTACAGACATATTATTTACGAACACGCATTCCTAATAATTGATTCAAATTTGTAAAATTTTAAGGGTCTCATATTATGTTTAATATTTTTTATTTTACAATTTCATAAACTCTAATCAACAAAAAAAGAAACATGTATAGAGTTCCACATTTTTATTTCCACAAATTAACCTTCTATATTAAAAAGCATGTCACGAGTTATAAAGATTGATCCCTGGCACCGTGTGTAAAAAATCTAATGATTTGCGTTGTGCATGCATGCAATTAGTATATGATGCATAATTATTCATACACTTAGAAGTTTTAACAAATTACTTACTTTCATAAATTAAAAAGTTAAATATATTTTTTTATTTTTTAGTGAAAATTAAAATTGATTTCTCTTAGAAATCTTAAATCAATTTAGTTTTTTATCTATAAATATGTGTAAATTTATTTTTTATATTAATATTTTTTTTACGTTTATTTGACGTTTCAAACGCGTTTTTCGTTAAACATTGAAGCAAAAATGTGTTAAACAGTATAAACAAACTAAAATGCTATAATAAAATATGTTCGAAACGTTAAATAAACTTAATAAAATTTGATTAAAATAACTAAATTCACACATTTAGAGAATTGAGAAACTAAATTAAATCAAAAATTTTAATCAAAACTAATTGTAATTTTTACTGAAATTTAGATAAAAATATATTTAATCCAAATTAAAACAACCCAATTACAACCACAATCATGAAAACCGTTGGCCATTAGTTATTCCTGCGATGTTGCCATAGATTAGTTGTTGCACATTCAATTAAGTAAACCCTCCGGCTCACTCTTCAATAATCATCATATTCAAAAAACAGAAGCAATTAAATCACTATTTTTGAACTTTGAAAGCATATATTCAGTTAAACTAATTGAGACTTATTGCAGTTGTGCTTTAAAGTACACATTCCATAGAGTGATTAATGCAACCAAAGGTGGTAAGGATTTAAAACCTCCCACAAAATAAATCAGAGTCATTACATGGTTCAATTATTATTCTCCGAAGTACTTAATTTCGAAAAGCTCCATGCACCAGTAATAGCACTGGCCCTACTGCAAAAATTACAAGTACATAATAGAGTAGGGTACGTTAAGGGTAGAAAGGTCATTTAAAAGTTCGCTCTTCGTGTCATCATGGCAAAGGAAAATAAACGAACCAAGACAAAGACCCAAAAGAAAAAAATAGCCTTTCATTTCATTTCACAATTTCACCACCAAAAAGATTGGTGCATTCTAACCGATCGACAAAAAGGATCATTCATCGAAGAGAAGAAAGAAAAAAACAGATGAATGAAAGAAGATAAATAAAAATTTAAAATATATACAAAACGATAAAAAGGGGTGGTGAATCCTTTGTCTTTATCCTCTATGATATACCATAATATCGAACTATTTATATATATATATATATATATATATATATATTATATATAATTATATATGATATGTAAAAACCATCCAAAAAAAAAATTGTTCATTGAATGAAGATCATGAAGAGGGTATCTGATGGGCTTGAGCTTGGGCTTGTGTCTGGGTTGCTTGGGCCTGGGCATTGGGGAAGGGCAATATTCTGGGCTTGCTGAGAGATAACTCGACAGGGAGTTGAGAAGCGTTATTGTTGATGGTGGAAGAAGTTTGGTTCGTTGTTGTGGAATTTGTGGCAACCCTTTCACAAGAGGGACACATGGTGAGAGTTGTGGCCGGAAGCTGCATGTAGAATGGTTGAGAAGTTTTCAAGGCTCTGAGTTCTTGAAGCTCCTTCTGCAACCTTCTATTCTCTTCTGTCAGAGTCTCACAGCATCTCTTCAAATACTCACAATCCACTTCTGTTTGCTTCAACTTTGTCCTGAAATCACATTCCCAAATCAAACACAACACAATGTTTAACATTAACTTGAACAAAATGTTAACGAAGGTGGTTGTTAGTTAAAGATTCAGTTACCTTGCCCTTCTGTTCTGAAACCAAACCTCCACTTGACGAGGGAGGAGATTCAACTGTTTAGCCAAAGCAAGCTTCTGCTTCTGCAAGTTATGGTCAAAATTAATAAATAAGTTAACAATACAAAGAAAGAACAAGAACAAACGAACTAATCTAGTTTATCCAAAGAAGAAACAAAATGGTGTTCTTGTGTTATAGCCTTACCGGATTGAGAGTCGTGTGTTCTTTGAAGCTTTCTTCGAGAAAAGCTGATTGTTCTTTGGAGAGTCTGAGTTTCTTCCTGGTTGAGCCATTTTCTTCGTCATCACTGGCTCTGGTGCCTTCACCCTCTTGTTGTTCCCTCCTGTTTCTTCCTCCAAACTCCGCATTACCGTTTCTCATGCTGAAATCCATCTGAAACGGCGACACCGCACTGCTCGGCGACGACAGCGACGTCCCGTCATCGCCGTCCTCCGTCGCCGCCGGAAAAAGGTTTACGTCCAGCACCCTCGCCGCTCCACCTACAGTCAAGAACCACAACACACCAAACTTTAGCAACACATCACAACTTAACACAACACAGCTCTCATCATCATAAGAAATTACAAGATAACAAAAACAAAAGAAATCTTCAGTGTTCATTCATCCTAAACAACGAAAACAATTTTTTATATCCATGAACATACCCAACACGAAGAAAGCATCAGCAAACTGAAAATTTTATCTTTTAACTGTGATACTCAAACTAGGGAAATCTTTAATGTAAACTGAAAATGCAACGATAATCTGTTGTGTGTGTGAAAAGGGATGAGATTGAATGAGTGAATGCGCGAAAGAAACGTAAAAGGGAGAGAGCATTACATGGTTCAGCGAGCCAAGGGATTCGAAGCTGGGAAGGAGGTTGGGATCTGAGAACGGGAGTGAAAGGAAGAAGATCAAGCTGAACCGGTGGATCTGAAGAACCCCTTTTCTCAGCATCACTTCTTTTCTCGTCAAAGCCTTTCCCCGTTGCTATGCAGAACCCAGGAGGGTCCTTGGAGGGTAAATTTGCAGGCTTGTCGAGAAAAGTGAAGGGCTTGGAAGTGTCGCCTAAGCTCAAAGCCAGTTCCATGGTAAAGGGGTGGATAAAAGGTGCGTAATTTGAAGCAACAGAGGAAGTTTTGAGATATTGATGTTGTTGTTGTTGTTGATGTTGATGATGATGATGATGTTGTTATATATGTACCGACAGAGAGTAGTTGTAGTTTGTTGAATGGAGAAGAGGGTTAGAAAGGGCACATTGGGTTGGTTGGTTGGTGTTGGTGTTGCAGAAAACCTCTTCTACTTGAACTCGTTGTTCTTCTTCTCCTTAGAAGCAACAAGAACAGCAACAACACTGCCTTTTTATGTTGGCTTCTTCCCTTGCCTTTGTGGGAATAAAGATTGACCGACAAACACAGGTTGACAAAGGCACGTGAATCTATTTAAATATTCAACCGTTGTCATGCCTTCCCCCACCACCACACTCCCATAAAATACACCACCACCATGTACACAACCATTTATATATATATATATATATATATATATATATATATATATATATGTGGTAGCTTTGTACACACTTCTCATGGTTTAAGATAAGAGAGAGAATGAATTTTATATATATGTGTATTAAAATGAATTAGTAAATACTTTTAATCAATATATTATTCATAAGAATTAAAAAATAAATAATTGTATAAACCAAACATGTAATCAATTTTTTTTAAAAAAGTTGGAAAAGTATTTGTACCACCAATTGAATTGAGCATTTATTTCAATAAACTAGGGTTACCATATTGCATTTCTAACCTAACGTACATAGACCGAATGAAGCAAGAGAATGTTGTGGGATTGTATATACATAAATAATGAAGCAAATGGAATTAAGAAATGATAGGATTAAAGTTTGGAGAATCTAGAATGAAGGAAAATTATAATTAGTGGTCAGAAAAAGCCGCCTGAGATTCTATTAGTTATTTTCCAGTTTATATACCGTTTTAAGTGAATCCGGTTAGCCCTATTTTGGTGTTTTAATTAATTTCATGGGTAGGTGAAGCTTACTCGTGTAATAAATTTGAAGAACAAAAACCACAACCCTCTTGGCACTTGTCATATTTTTATTCCTCTTTCTTCTTATCTTCCAACAAGAGAATTTTTCTACGCAGCAGAGTTGTCATGGTCGAAAATTTAATAAGACGATACAAAATGCTTAAGCAAAAAGTGGTATAAAGAAAAGGGGTACAAAGAAATTCCATTCTAGTGTAATGTTGTGGTGCGTACCGAAGCAGGAAAAAGTGGTACAAAGAAAAATGTGTAGTCAATTTTGAACTGAGTTTAAGCAAAGAGATAATTAAATGTGGTTTTTCTTTTTACTGAACCAACAACCCCCATTAAATGGAGTGAAATTTAAGAGGGTTATAGAAAGAAGAAGAAGAAGAAAGAAAGAAAGAAAAATAGCGTCATGATGAGAAGAAGAAAATGATATATCATCTGAGAGACATGTCTGGGATTATAAACCTGCTCCTGTTGTCTTATTGATTAGCCAGTATATATGTTGGCCTTTCATCTATCGTCACCATCATGCTTATTCTCATTCTCATTATGCATGACAGTATGATAAGAATGATCATTTGTCTTTGGTACCCAATACAGAATCATGTGGGCTATGTCTATTAAGGCATGTATAAACAGTTCAACTGTACTGTTTCAGCCTTTCATTTTCCCCATTAATTAACCCTAATATTATCTATCTATGTTTCTGCACTTTCTTCCCACTTAAATAATAACCCTAAAAAGATTACCAGATTGTTTAACTATTACTTCTGTTCAAGTGAAATCACATGCTTCTTCTAGCTTCCAGCTAAAAAGATCTTCGAGCTGCACAAAAATCCTATTATTTTATAGCACTCAGGATATTTATGAAATAATACGTTAGGGTTTTTGTTTGTATTTGTTACTTTTCAATAAATTTTTTTTTTTTTGTGTGGCTACTTTAATTTTTCAGTCTTTACAATAAAAACAATTTCATGATAATGAAAACTATTATAAATGACAAAATTCAATTATTTGAGATGTTGAAATAATAACAAGTATCAAAATAAACAAATGCTGCAAATTTTTATTAAATATAGCTTTTAACTATAATTCCCCATGCATTTCTCTACTGATTTATATTAAAAAAAAAATTGTCACGAGTTAGAGTCTGAAAAATAATAATAAAATTTTGTTCTTTTGTTGTTTTTTAAGTAAACATCTTTAATTCTTTGTTACTTAAAAGACCACATAAATCGCTAACCTGTCAACTTATTTATATATTTTTGCAAAAAGAGCAAATCTTTATTAAATAAAATAATAATATTTTTTGGTATTGTAAAGATGGACCACTTTAGGTTTTAAATTTGTAAACTTTTCCCTTTAAAAAAAAAAATGTTACATATATATATATATATATATATATATATATATATATATATATATATATATATATATATATAT
>Ga0209589_1013657_pt1 | contig 10512 bp, 10 predicted proteins | sample CowpeawhiteBW_FD_187525 | JGI IMG/M metagenome (GOLD analysis project Ga0209589, IMG submission 187525) | Root nodule microbial communities of legume samples collected from California USA - Cow pea white BW (SPAdes) (version 2) | ecosystem: Host-associated > Plants > Roots > Nodule | place: USA...
GATGAAAAGAGAAAAAAAAAACAAAATAAAAGTAAAATAAGATTATGAGAAAAAAGGTAAAATACATTATAACCCGGACAAAATTAGGTGTTGACATTGTTGTATAAATTTGTAAGATATTTTGCACAAACATTCCTTATGTAGGTAATTGAATCTGGATGTAATGGTTGAGGATTGTCAAATTGCTGGACAAAAGATAATAACTTCAATTAGCACATAAAATTAAGTATATCATTACCTCATTCCAATGCAAACATGAATAATGGTTGTCATCCATTGCATGTCATATTAGCCACATTCATACGAGTTGGTTTATTTATTACACTATAAATATATTGAACACAATTATAAGTAATTGAGAAAGAAAAAGAAGCAAAAAATTATAATTGGAGAAAAATAGATAACCTTGAGCAATAACTATGACAATTTATTTGATCTTGAACTTGATCTTCCTATCTTCATGTTATATCTGGTGAGTGCACCATAAAAAGAAGATACTAGTTAAGGTATGCTTATATAAGAATTAAAGTACATAAAGTTGAGGTTCTTACCAACCATGTATTTGTTTTAGATGTGTGGGGGGTTTCTTGTGCAATGAGCAAAACCATACAATAGTGTGATCAATGAAGAAAATCATAAGTAGTTGCTGTTGACGTCTGAATTGAAAATAATCATTGTTAAAACTAAAAATGATGGATTATAATTAGAATAGAATAAATTGCACTTACTCATGAATATAAGGGGCCAAATATATTTGTTTCTCTTGATTTAAACAATTGGTTATTGTGTTTGGATGTCAAACATCTTATTGCCTAATGTATGAAGGAGTTGGGGGTCCTCGAATCCATATACATCACCTAATCCCACATTCTTAGTAATTCCAAAACCATACCAAAAATCAAAGCATTTATATAACACAATTAACTAGATACAACAATTAACTATACAAATTGGTTAAAAGACTCATATCATGATGGAGCTCTAAGCATGGCTTTGGAGAGGAGGAACTCCAATAAGGCAGTAGAATGAATGGAACAAGGTTGGAGGCCCTTGAGCAATGATATGAATTGTGGAAGTGAAGCTCTAGGAAAGGAGACTATCCTAGGGAAGGAGGCTAGAGGCGCTAAGGTAGAAGCTTAGTCTAGCAAGACTCTCAAGGCAATTCTCAACATCAATCAATTACCATTCAAAGAATAACCTCATACAAGTGGTGGAGGCTCCCATTTATAGTAGGAAGGCCATCCCAAATGCAATGCAAATTACACTTAAGATGAAATGCACATTTAGCTTAGGAAAGAAAATAGTCTCGGATTCGTGTGAAGCAAGGTGTGCAAGGATCATGTGCCAAGTGTCCTTCACGTCCCATGCCTTGGCACCATGTGTGGTATGTGTGCAATGAGAGTGCCTCTCGACCAAGCTTTTAATTGGGCTTGAATTGGCCCAATTTTTAAGCAATCATCAACGTACTTTGGCCAATTATTTTGTAAAGCAAGGCCTAACACATGGCCAAAAAATAAGAGACTATACTAATACCTTTACATGAAACTCATCATTTTTTGATATCTTCTTTAGCCAATGAGAAAAGCATGTGAAGGCTTTGAGAATTATTTCCACCTTGATGTAAGTCTTCTTGAATCTTTCTCATAATGCTTATAGTAAATGAGCCTTTTGTGGGCTTGGGGCTTGAGGTGAATGTGGGTCATGTAATGGCCTTGGAGTGGATTCATCATCTCCCCCCCTTGGAAAGGATTTGTCCTCAAATCTTGATGTTCATCGTCGTCCATAGTTCCTACAAAAGGAAGTAAGTCAAATATATTGAAAGTGGAATGAACACCATACTCAGAAGGAAAATCTAATTGATAAGCATTGTCATTAATCTTCTTGAATATTTAAAAAACACCATCACCATAGGGACTAAGTTTCGATTTTCTCAAATGTGAAAACCTTTCTTTTCTTAAATGTAACCAAACTAAGTCAGCCTCATTGAAACTTCTAGCTCTCTTGCCTTTGTTGTTATACTTGGCAACTGTTTCAGTTTGAGCTTGAATTTGGTATCACATCTTTTCATGTAACTATTGTATGAACTTAGATTTAGATACCCCTTCTTTATGGACAAAATCAAAAGAAGTAGGAAGTGATATCAAATCTAAAGGTGCGATAGGATTGAAACCATAAACAACCTCAAAAGGAGAGAGCTTGGTGGTGCTATGGACCACATATTGTATGCAAATTCAATGTAAGGAAGATACTCATCCCAAGACTTATGATTGCCTTTTAGGAAAACCCTAAAAAAAGTAGATAGAGATCTATTGACTACTTTAGTTTGCCCATCAGTTTGTGGGTGACAAGTACTAGAAAAAGATAATTTGGTCCCTAGCCGAGACCATAAGGTTCTCTAAAAGTGGCTAAGGAATTTAGTATCTCTATCAGACACATTTGTTGTAGGAAGCCCATGAAGACAAACTACCTCTTCGAAAACAACTTTCCAACATTGCTAGCATCATCTACTTTGCAACATGGAATAAATGAGCCATTTTTGAAAAGTGATCCACCACCATAAAAATAGAATCAACACCCCTAGAAGTTCTTGTAAGTCCTAGGATAAAGTCCATGCTTATCTCTCCCAAGGGGTGGAAGCAATAGGCAAATGAGTATAAAGGCCAGAGGCATTGTAGTAGTTTTGGCATGTAAAGATGTGATGCAACTAGAGCAATTTCTTTGGACCTCTTTCCTCATATGGGGCCAAAATAATTTTTCTTTAAGCATGACTAAATTTTTAACAACCCTAAAGTGTCCCACAAGTCCCCCTTCATGCATTTCTTGGATAAGAAGTTTTCTATGTGAACCATAAGGAATACAAATTCGTCCTTCTTTGAACAAATACCCATTATTTACATAGAATCCTTCTTGAGACTTTTGTTGAAAATCCTTGTAAATGGATGAAAAACAAGGATCTTGAAGATACAATTCACAAAATTGTCAAAGTCAAGATTTGAGAACCTAAGGTGGCTAGAAGTGAAAGTGCATCAATGCAACATTGGTTTTCCCTTTCTTGTATTTGATAATATATGGAAATTATTCTAAAAATTCCTTCCCCTTAGCATGCCTTTTGTTGAGTTTGTGTTGGCTTTTAAAAAGCTTGAGTGATTTATGTTCAAACCTTAGTTGCTGCGAAATTGGTTCTTTTAGGCCAAACTTCTTTTTGGCATGAATGGGAAGGGCCAGAAACCCTAACCGTCTGGAGAAGCAAATGGAAGGATTAGGAAACCTGCTGTTAATGGAAATTTAATGTCCATTAAGCTTCACATAAATTAAATTCGTTTTTTATTTAATTTAATTAAAAATAAAGGTAAAAGAGAGAGGAAAGGGGAAAGTGCTGGAAAATTGGCAGAGAAAGTGAGAGTGAAAGTGGAGAGAGCTATTTTGGTGGTTAGAGGCAAAGTGAGAGCCAAGTTTTGCAGAAGAGGAACAATAGGAGCGCATTTGGAGCAGGAGAATCCAAGTAAAGGGAATTGCTCCTATATGTTTTATGCATCTGTGAATTTCTATGTACTACCATGAATCAAATGCATGAAATTTCATTGTTTTGTGCTGTTTTCGTAAGTTTCTAGGTTACTACACAGAAACCACTTGGTAGCTTGAAGGCCCGTTAGACGACTCATCTCCTTTTGACCCAGACTTCTGGGTTCTGATATGAACCGCTTGGCGGAAACTTATTGCGAGTTTGCTAGGGCCCGCTTTGAATTTGGCTTGTAAGATGGTTCTTGTGAATTCTGGAATTTTTTTCTGGGTACTCTATTATGTGGTTAATGCTATAAAATTAATGGAACCAGGTTGTGTGGTAATGCCTTGGAGCAATCGTGCATGTGTTACCATGGAATTGTGAGAAGAGGTTGAGAAGGGTTAATTGGGGATCTGATTCCAACATTTAATTAATACTTGAATTATAACACTATCCTATGCATTATATTCCTTGAATTACCTATGAATTTGGCTTAATTGTATGGTGGGATTGGGTTGGACAAGGTTGAAGATTTTTGCAGAAATGGGAAAACTGGGATTGTACCTAGAATCTGATACGCTGCTTGGTGGCGTATGATCTGTAGCCAAGTGATAACTCAAATTTTTAGTTTAGTGTTCTGGCTGTGTTGGACACGAGTATTGAGTTTTATTGGTTATTGTTATAAATTCAGGTTGGTGAGAATAATGTACTTAAACATTGGTAATTTAGAATGAGTTAATGAAGAGAATAAAATGGTATGGAAATGGTAATTGAAATGGGATAAAGGATAATGTTAATTGAGATTGCATGTTTATGGAAAGTATTGTTTTCTTTAGGTATGGACTTTTGGGACGTTGGATAATTATAATGTGGTGGGTTAAGGTACCAATTATGGTTGTGTAACTTGAATTGAGAAATATGTTGGGTGAAGGTTTGGTGCATTTGCAGTTTGGTAAGAGTAGGTTGGTTGGTAATAAGATACTGGTTGTGTGCCATTTCCATAAGCATGATTAGTCCTTTTTGTTAAGATAAAGTCCTTATGAGAGAATCATATGTCTTAATTAATTGAAGTTGAGCATGTGAATATGGGTAATTGAACCATGTGTGGTGTGAGAGTGTACCTGAGATCAGGCACTAATTTATGGATATGTGTTATTATATTTGAAGGCATTTTGGACTGAAACATAATCTGTTTTGGGTGCTAAAACCAATAAAGTCTTGCTACTGGTATGGCACCTCAATTTGAACAAGGGTCTTGCTCCTCGACTATCATCGACGCAATATAGGAGGGCTAGTCAAGTGCTCCTTTAGTTGTATAAAGGCTTGCTCGCACTTGTTGGTCCACTATAAATGTCTTCCCTTCCGTAAACACTCGAAGTAGAGGAAACCATGATCGCCCGATCATGGTAGGAATCTAGCCAAGGCCACCAGCCGCCTATCAGATGTTGTAATTCCTTCATGTTGCGGGGGCTTCTCATGTTTATGATCGTGACACACTTATCCGGGTTCGCTTCGATTCCCCTTTCTATGGTGAGTAGGAATCCTAGAAATTTACCGATCTTAACTCCGAACATTCATTTTTTCAGGTTGAGCTTCAAACTGTACTTGTTGATAGTGGTAAAAGGTTTTGCCAAGTCGTCACTATGAAGGTCGACCTTCTCCGAGAACACAACCATGTCGACAACATATGCTTGAACCTTTCGCCCGGGCAATGATTCCAAAATTCTGTCCATGAGCATTTAATACGTTGCCCCGATGTTTTCCAAGCCAAAAGGCATCCTTATAGTTGTAATTAGACGCTTCACGATTTTTCCTCATCACTCGGGTGCATGGCAATCTGGTTGTACCCTGAGTACGCATCCATAATGTTGAGCATGCCACATCCCGAAGCGTTGTTCATCATCATATCGATGTTGTGTAACTGATACAAGTCCTTAGGACACCTGTTGTTGAGGTTGGTGAAGTCCACACACATCCTTCACTTGCCATTTGCCTTCTTTACCATGACGATTTTAGTGAGCCACTTAGGGTATTGTATTTCTTGGATGTGGTTTGCTGCAAACAATTTCCGTGTTTCCTCTTATACAATCTCTAGATTTTCGGGTGACATTTTCCTTTTCCTTCAACTTGTGGCCTATAAAGTTAGGGTCAATGTCTATCATGTCGGTCGGGCTCCACGCGAACAAGTAACGAATTTCCTTCAACACCTCGATCAATTCACGCTCGGCTTGTGGGTCAAGATCATCATCAATCTTGGCCTTCTTTCCTCCCTCGATGTCAACCTCTTTTATGCCGCCACCGGTTGTGGCCTTTGATCTTTGTACCATATTTTCAGGTCAAGGTCCGTGAGTTCCTCGCTTCTTCAAATGACTAAGGATATGACATAGGTGTACCTGTGCATCTTCAAGCTATACTTGTAACATTTTCTCGCTATGGCTTGGTCAACCCTCAGTGTTACACCCTCCCCTTCATTAGTCAGAAATTTTACCTTGAGATGAGTAATAGATACTATAGCTTCAAGAAAATTTAAGGAAGGTTGGCCTAGAAGGAGATTGTACGACGAGGGGGCTTTAACCACGATGTACCGTACTATTATGGTCTTTGTCGCGCTTTCGTCTGAAAAGGTAGTCTGTAGGTCGGCGTATCCTCTAACTTCGACCGGATCTTCAGAGAAATTGACCAATACACCATTGAAGGAGTGCAATTGATCTTGGGGAACCCTCAAAACGACAAAGGCATCCTAGAACATCACATCGGCCGGACTCCCTTGGTTAACTAGGACACAATGTACTCTCCTACCCATTGCGATGACAAATATCACCAATGGGTCATCATCATTTGGTATTATATCACACGATCTGCATCTTTCAAAATAATATCCACTATTGGCATGTTCTGCCACTCTATTCCTACTTTCATGAATCTATTGCAATACCTTTTTCGATTGGAGGAGGTCACACCACCTCCTACAAATCCTCCCGTGATTGTGTTTAGATCGTCGAATACGGGTGACTCATAAAGGGTATTGGTCTTGAGTGGTTTCCTTCCTTCTACTTCCATGATTTGCTTGCTTGAATACCCGTTCTCACCGATTCTTTCTAGTTGGTTGGGAAGAGTGAAACATTGCTTTATATCATGTTTGTAAGTGCTATTGTAGGTTCTGGGAAACAAAGGTCTTTGACGATCTCTTTGTCATCGAATATTCAAACCTTGGTTTTGCCTATTCTTTAAGGAGTTGCTTGTTCCCTTGGCTTTTCTCGTCTCCTCTCTCTTTTATCGATGGAGGCTTGGGTGACGTAGGGGGCAAACCTTCAATCCATCTGCTTGACCAGGCCATCGTCGCAACGTTTTCGGGAGTCTCGGATTCTATTATTTGCCCCTATCCATTTGTCCTGGCTCCGCTTATGCCTTATCACTTCCTTGGCTTCTATATGTGTGGACGCCCTAATAAGGACTTTAGCCAATTTCATGGCCGGGTTCCTTACAGGGGACTCGATGAATGAGTTCGCCCAAAGGCCCTTTACGAACGTATCCACTAAGATCTCCTCGTTGGGGTTTTTGATGTTGGTGTTGGCATTACATAACCAATTAAGGTATTCCCGAAGGGGTTCTTCCACCCCTTGCTTGATATCGAAGAGTTAGGCCATCTTAGGTACCTTGGATTAGATCGTGGCGAACCTTTCAACAAAGATTCAGGAGAAAACAAGGAAAGACATTACAATGGATATATGAAGACTACTGAACCACTTTAGAGTCGTCCCCACCAAGGTTCCCACAAACACCTTACCCCTCACTGCATCACTTCCGCCCGAAATTAACATCGGAGCATTGAACGACTTCAAGTGGTTTTCTGGGTCGGGATTTATCGTGAATGGAGGCAATTTTGGTATGATGAACTGTTGGGGTACTGCCTCTGCAATGATCGCTGGGCCGAAAGGGTTTCCCTATTCCAAGACCACGATTTCTGGGTGACAACCATATTCCCTATTGTCTCGAATTTGTATGCGATGCAAAAGGTCTCCGTTAGTGATCTAGAGGGCGTCTTACTCACGAAGGGTTTCAGACTCCCGTCGAACTCCAACATGCGCTTCCTAGGCCTCATTTGCTCGATTGTAGGCGTCTTCCACCCTTTGGCAAATGAGTTCATTTTCCTGAAGTGACTGAAGTATTTGTTGTAATAGTTCTTTTGTAGTGGGCTCTAGAGTGTCGTCCATCTTGGTATGGTTGAAATCACGATCCGTCCCTGAGTGTGGACCTTGAACCATTTATTTTTATACTTTTAGGGCCTTGGAATCTGTTCTTGTTTGACTTCCGAGTTACAATCGATGTGTTAGAGAATACTCATTCTTCTCTTGCCCTTGTTCTAAAACAGTTCTCTCTAATTTCTTCTATTTTTTCTGTCCCTTATCTCAGAGCTTGTCTCCCACTCTTATAGTTGGAGCTTTAACTACCTCTCACCCAACTTCCTTAGATTTACGGCCATGATCTGGGAGTTGGCTAACGTGGTGTCGATTCTCACGCCGAGATAAGATGTGTGCGTTCAATTTGTTCCCAATTTGTCTTGGCCTAGAAGCTTCAAACAAAAGGTGATGAAGTCGTTGTGGTAGGCTCAAATGGAGGGAGAATATGAGACTTGTCGTGGTGTTGGCCCTAAGGGTGCCTCACACAGAAGAAGAAAAAGGAGCAGCGTTGCCGGCTTCAAGCGGCACCAACAATGTGGCTACCAAGTCTCGGTCCAAATTTCGCACGAAAGAGAATACACTAGTGTAGGAGTGTTTCATGTAAAGTGAAATGAAGTCGTCATCTACGGTCCCTGGTGGGCAAGATATGAGTGTGTCGTGACCCAAGGCGGAGGTTGTGGCTGTGTACGTTGAAAATGAGAGCTGAGAAGATAGAAGATGGGTTGTCATCGACACCCACGTCGGCGGTGACTAGAGTCACCGACGATGGCTTCTTGTCAAATGGAATGGAGCGGTAGCAAAGATATTTCTATTGGGATGGTTTTCGTTTGAGAGAAATGAAAATCAAAAGCAAGGGTTTTCTATTTTTGTCAAGATGATGGGCTGACCAACCTTTCTGCACCTTGCACCCCATTAATTTTTCTTGCACCCCCAAAATTTTTCTTGTACCCTTCTGTTTGTTTTCTCTAGGCTTGAGCACACCCTACTCTATGTAGCACCCTATTTTATTGACCCCACTCCCACTGCATATTTTACTGTTGTTTTTGGGCTTGCTTTTTCTTTACTTCCGACACCTTTAACTTATTTCTTAGACCCTTATTTGCTTTAGTAACTACTTCGTCAGTGGCGGAACTTGGACAAAAAATGTAGGGGAGCCAAATAGATTTGTTATATATAATTTTTTTTAAGAAAAAAAGCTCTTCATCTTTTCTCTTCATTTCCTCTGCTTAAAATAAGCACACATACTAGTAGAATTCAAAAAAAATATTACTATCATTCACTATTATATCATGCTATTATTTCATGATACCAAACCATGAACACCATTTTAGATAAGCCCTTTGTACCTTATCAATTTGATTTTGTGGTATTGTCAAATTTGAGGCTGTTTTTCTCGTGTTGTAATGAATTTTTAAATTTAGTATATTATAACTCTAAGAATTTTAGATATTTATTTTTTATTTTCTTGAATTCTTGGTTCTCATGAAATTTCTCAAGTTTAGTTAACGTAAATGCATTTTTTTTATCTTTATCACAAACCTACCTCTTTAAAAAAAGAATCATTTTTTTTTATTTTTTATCATAATCTTTCTAATATAAATTTATCATCTCTCGCCTATCTGAAAAAAATAAAATTTATATTCACAAATCACAATGCAAAACATAATAAAGCTCATACCATTTTAATTAAATAAACAACACCGTATGAGTTCAAAACTTTTAAAAAAAATTACCATAAGCAGCAAAAAAATACAAAATCCCTGAATTTCACAATTAAGGATTATAATAATATGGGGAAAATTATAATTAGGGTTCATACAAATTTCATAAAAGAATCCCAAAAATCATAATTAGGGTTTTATTAATTTGGGATAAACATTCTAAAAAGAATCATAAATTTAGCATACATAAATCATAATAAAATACTAACCTTGATCTGAGAGATCATGCAATAATGTATACTTCAATCTCAACTTATATGTTTTTCAACCTCTATTTCTCAATCTATCTCTTTGTATTTATTTCTCTTCACGCACTTTCATCATAATTTACATGGCGGAAAGATCTTATAGCGAGAAAAAACAAATTTAATCTCTTTTATAAATCAATGTCTCCATTAAATTTTTTTATTTTATCTTTTATTATAATTTCATAATATAAACTTAAAATAAATAATATATAAATATAATTTAAAAAGTATATAAATATATATAAAACAAATTGGGGGAGCCACGGCTCACCCCGGTCACCACATAGGTCCGCCACTGCATGCCACCTTTAATGTTGCTGACTTAATACCTTTTGCAGGTGGTACAAATGATGAGGTAGAGACTACAAATTTGAGGACAAATCCTTCTCAAGAGGGAGGGGATGATGAGATGCCTCGAGCCAAGGGACCTACAACAAGAGCCAGGGCTAGGAGAATACAAGAGGAATGGGCCTTAAATGCGCATGCAAGGCCGAAGATGAACTTCACATGGGCCAAGGAAGATGTGAAGACCTAGCCTAGGAATTTTTCTTGTAAATACTAGATTAGGATTTTATTTTGGGCTTTGTATTTTGGGCCCAGTAGAATAGGGTTTTCTTTGAGCCATGTATTGGGCCTTAGAGGAAATTGGGCTTTAGAAGTAATTTTGGACCAAAAAAGGGAATTGGGCCAAATGGGCCAAGAGTAGTGTGTCTACTCTAGAAAAGTCTAGAAATTTCTCAAACTTGCTCTCCAAGGATGAGAGTTAGCTTCCCATGGCAAGACAAGTGTGACTTGCTTAGGTGGCAAGTCACACCTCCCACATGCTCCTTTTTGGCTCCAAAATTCAACTTTCTAGACTC
>Ga0209589_1013658_pt1 | contig 10509 bp, 5 predicted proteins | sample CowpeawhiteBW_FD_187525 | JGI IMG/M metagenome (GOLD analysis project Ga0209589, IMG submission 187525) | Root nodule microbial communities of legume samples collected from California USA - Cow pea white BW (SPAdes) (version 2) | ecosystem: Host-associated > Plants > Roots > Nodule | place: USA...
ATATATATATATATATATATATATATATATATATATATATATATAATTCATTTACATAGACGCAACACCTTGAATGAATTCAATAGAATGAATAAGGTGGTTGGTGGCTACGTAGCAGGGGAAGGTCTATTATCAAAGGAAAATTCCTTGGTGTGTGCAACGGTAACAATTTCATGGAGGGTTGTGTTGGTGGTGGGGTCATTGGTGTGACCCATTTCCACTTCGTGCTGCGAGTACGAAGGAGAAGGGGAATCCATGTCCCACGGCTGAGTGTGGTCGCCGTCGAAGTTCGAACGCCGTGGAGAGGTGGGGAAGCTGTCCATTTCAGAACGGTAGTAGCGCAGGAGGTGCATCGGAGACATGTGGTGGCTCGGGGTGGTGGGTCTGCTCGACATCGGTGTCCCCGACAAGGACAAGGGTCCCACACGGTTCTGTCTTATCTGCTTCTTCGCGGTCTGGTGCCACTTCCGCAGTGCCTCTGCAACTCTCTCGTTGAATATCGTTGGCTTCATTGTTGAACCCATCTGTTGTATTGTATATACATTAATTGTAATTAATTATTATGAAAAGAGAGCACAGGAGGAACAGGGTTTTATTACTACCTGTGTCACTAGAGCATAAAGAGGAAGAGTAACGTAGCTGCACAGGATTTGAATAAGTACCCTGACAAATCCGATTAACTTAATTATAATCAATGTTTTAATTAATATAGCTAGTTAGAGTCATGATGAAAGGTGACGATGATACCAACCCCATTGCAATTCTGATCACAACATCCTCGGTATGTGCGTGGAAACAAGATTTAATCCCAAATTGAAGCTGTGATTTAAACAATGGTGATTATTTAGTTTTTTATCGAACGTAATTGTTTTTTGTTTTAATAATCTACGATGACTTACCGCAGACCATGAGAAGAAAGCTAGCTGAAAAGCATTCTGTTTGGGTGTGGGGACAAAAATAAGAAAGAGTCAACTCATAATATATATAAATTAATTATGATTATGTGATATAATTAAGCAACATAAGTAGTACCTGAAAGAGAACAAAGTTAATAAGGTAAAGAATAAGAGCAGGTCGGTTAAACCAGAACAAATAATCCCCTGGCTGGACCAATGGCACTCCCTTTAGAATCTCTCCTCTTTGTTGAATTCTCAGACCCATCTCAGTTATGATCACTTGCAACTTGGTTCCAACTAACAGAATTATCTACATTTTTATGCACATTACAGGGTTCAAATTATGGATATGTATCACCATCGATCACTTGGACCAAATAATTAATGAAAGTTTGAGTTGAATGTGCTCACAATCAAAGGAATAAATGGCAGCCACAAATAAGAGTACGAGCCTGTCCATGCAGATACACATCACAGTAAATAATAATAATAATAATAATAAGTCAAATGCGTTTGTAGCACGTAATTGCTTAATTACCATGAGTGTTCAAGAGGAGAAAAAGCACCGCGAAGAACCAGAATGGAGGACTGAAATTTTTTAAAACATAAGTTAAATCATAATATATATGTAAAATTTCTTAATTTCTTGACCTATCAAACTTTATAGAAAGATGACAAGATGCACAAAACCTGATTCCAACAACGACTTTGAAATCCTCGTCCAGTGATCGTTTAATGTATTTCCGAAAATCAAATTTGGAGTGACTTTGAGGAGCCAAATGTGCCTGAAAAAAAATCAAAGTAAAATTCCAAGTCATTTATTACGAAAAATGTAGAATGGTTTGAAATTGTTGAAATGATAATTAATTTCTAATACTTTTTTTTTCTAGGAAATTCAGAGAAGGAAAAACCAAAATAGTAACGTGTAATCGATGGTGTTCTGATGAAAGAAAATGGCAAATGAAACTACGAAGAAGGAGACATTTGATTACCATGATAAATCCATGTCTTAAGGTCAAGTAATCCACTTTAGGTACTGATCTCACAAATTGCCTAAAGAAACAAACCTGAAATCATCCAATCTCAGCAAAATTAATGAATAATCACACACAAGTTAAACACTCAATGCAAAGTGGTCCTAATGCAAGAATACTCAGATTTTTCAGATAAAGAAAAGGTCCTATTCAGAAAGTCATGAACAAAGGACCACTGCAAAGTCTAAATCCGCGTTCCGATTATCTTATGGAACTTTATTTCTGAACAGTTTCATATTATTTGATTACATATTCAGTGTATATCAGTCTTCTCCAATTTTCTCTATATGTAGAAAGTGTGTGTATATGAATATGAAAATGCAGTGATCTTTCACATTAGTTTCTAAGATTCTAAAATTTAAAATTTATAGATGTCAAAGCGGGTCCATCATTTCGTCAAGAAAAAGACGAGCTGGATTGTAATTTTCAATTCGTCAGCCTACTATAATCTGGCTCGCCTAACCCGCTAGTTTAGCGGGTTAAAACAGCCAACTCATCTTGATCCGCCACCCCATTTTAGTATCTGGCTTTTATATCTTCATTTAGCTTCATATTTATTTAGTGTCATCACAAAATGAAAAGAGAATTAAAAAATAAAAATAAACAAATAAATTGCTTGGTACAAAGTCAGAGTTCATAAATAAAGTTTAGAAAAAAAATTATATTATATTAAATGGGTGGGGTTAAATTCAGCTTATATCAAGTTATGAAAATAAATATAATAGATTTGGCTTACAATCCACATGAGGACAGGGTTTTTGGTCCAGAAACTCAAATGTCTCCTTCCAAACGATGTTTCTCTGGCAAATCTAAATCGTTCAGGATCTGAAATATCACACAATCAGAACAATAATTCTGTGTTATATGTTACATGTTAAAAAAAATATTGATAATGTGAGTAAATTATTATAAATTCTTATGCATTTTGTTAATTTGTGAATACAAAAAATATTCATGCAGAAAAGAACTAACCATGTGAAAATTGGTACTCTGGTGTCTTGGTTTCCTCTTCCCATCTTTTCCACCTCTTCATCTATATTGAAATAAAATTCAAACAAGTAAAAGGGTAATTATGTTTTTGCAAAAGAAAACTAAAATTATTAAAAAAAAAATTGTTTTTGATATTATTACCTTTGCTCTTCCTAGAGCCATGGTGGTAATGCAATAAAGGACATGAAAAACAGTTAGCACAAAGATAAATATATGGAGTTGATGGATGCCATCGGATGACACAAACGGGACTTTACCCTGAAACATTTTGCATTATTACATAAAATAAACAATATTAGTATATCAACAAACAAAATGTTAGTTATGTTAATCAAACATATTCAGTTTTTATGAGTAATTTCTTCAGAAAAAAGGGAAATTTGGATGAAAGAAAAAAAAGACTAGCTATTGTAGACCAATAATGATACTAAAACTAGATTGAGAATAATAATAATAGGGTTTTCCATGTTGGAACAAGACATTGTTTTTTTTCTTTTTTCATGGACCATGTTTAATAGGTTTCATGGTGGTAAAATATATTCTTATTATTACAAGACAAGAAAACACAAGTCATGCAATACATAACTTGTTGGAAGTCCCAATATTGACTAGAGATAAGACTAATTCATAATATATAAGTGGTGCAATTTTCATCTTATAAACTGGTTTTGTAAGATTGAGTTAGATTTAAAACTCATTTCTAATATGGTATCAGAACCAAGTTAGAGTCTCACACACTACGTTCTAAATCACACTTTCATTTCCTTTTCCTTTTTTAACTTCTCTTTTCGTGCAGAAACTTCAACTTTTCAACTCATAATAATATTCCGGTCTTTTTCCAAATAAAATCGTCAGTAGAAGATGAGAATAAATTAAGACAGCATTTTTTTCTTAAAAAAATCAAAGATTCAGATTTGCATGACATGTGCTGCAACATTTTCCTCTGCATTATATACACTAATGTCATTCATTCAGAAAGGCAAAAAATTCTTTGTTATTTGGATAATATATGTGGTGGAGCTAAGCCTGATTTTTTTGTTTTCACAATTTGGTTCTATCAGATATTCCTATGCATGAAGACTTTTAACATATTGGCCCCCCAAGACATTATATTATCTCTGACTTGTGTGACACAACCATAGAAGAAATACACAACCACGATACGTATATATCACTGTCGTACATTTTAATGTAGAAAACGACTTCTTCAAAAACAATTAAGAAACCGTGACATTATTGAATTGACATAACTGTCTTTAATTGTTTCTCTGTCCCATATTACAAGTCTTTATTTTTAATATTTAAAAAAAAAGTATACTAAATATTATTATATTGTTACTTTTTTTTAAGCATATTAGTTATCTGTCAGTACACTCATCTTCTTAAATAAAAATTACCGAACAAGTAATATAGTCATTAAGTCTCTCTCTCTATATATTAATAAAAGTTTATGAATATATATATATATATATATATATATATATATATATATATATATATATATATATAAAGCTATAACACATGTATTATCGATCATTACATATGTTGGCATAGTAAAACGTTTCTATCAGTATATAGATTTAATGTCTACACTAATAATTTATTTTTTGTTCAGAAAAAGTCTGAACCTTATTCCTTATTTTCTTTCACTGATTTGGAAAAACAGAAAAATAAGAATGCTCATTAAAGTATATGCTACTTGATCATAGGACTCAACAACTGGTATCACTCTCTATTAAACTGTCTGTTAGAAGAGAACAATCTTCTTAACATATTTATTAAATATCATTATTAGTAACTTAAAAAAGAGTGTATGACACTAATGTGTAGCAAAAATCTTAAAAAGTTAACTTTAAATTTCAGTGAATCTTACAAAACTGAGTAAAAATCCTTGAATGATTTGGTATTATTTTAAGATCTAGAATTGAAGACTAAAATTCATCCTTCCACAATTATTTATAGAAAAATATTTTTTTAATAACTAAATTTTAACAATTTTTACTTAGAATTTAAGGTGGTATATTTTAATTGAATCTTAATTACTGCAAACTAGAGAAAAATTGTGAAGAAAAATATATGGTAGAAATTGCTTGAGAACTGAGAAGAATAACAAGATCCTACCAACCTCGCCACACTTGTCGCTTCCTCCTCCGGCCAAAACACGGCGTGGAGTTACCTCGTTTGAACCATTGAACGCCGCCAACAACCTGCGGCTGTTGGTTCCGTGTTCTGATTCTTCAGTATCTGTGTTTTCGTGGCTACAAGGGTGCCATGTTGATGCAACTTTCTCTGATATACATATTCTTGATATCAGACCTTGTCCAACCGTCAAAAGCAACGATAAGAACCCCAATAACATAAGCTCTGCAACAACCCAACAAAGTTTTCATTTATCAACTAATCATTAAGATTTTCTCATTGTTAACAGTTTAAACCTGATTTGATCTTTTCCAGTGACTCGTACAGCGCTCTTTTGTGCTTCTTCTTCAACCACTGCTTGCATGCCAGTATTGTGTTAATCATCAGATTAACATATAAATGTAGTGTGCAAACAAAAAAACGGTTGAAAATTGTTCATACCTTTCCGATGAGGTGGATGATGTGTTCGATGATTATAGATATTAAGATCAAAACAAAACAGACAGTGGAGACGGCCCATGTGGGTGTTTCCTCCAAGTTTCTTCCTCCACCTCCACCTGCCATGGATGATTAGTTCTTCTTTTTTCTTTTTTGCAGAAAAAGGTTGAAGAGAAGAGTTTTAAAGAGAAAGAAAAATTGGAGTTATGAAAAGGGTACTCTGTGTTTAACTTCTTTTAATGATTGAAGTGTGGTTTGGGACAAATGGTGGTTATGGCTTCTTTGTTATATATGCTTTCTAAAAGAGAAAGAAGAGAATTTATTCATAACAGCTTTCTACTTCTCTTTTTTTAAGCAAACACCAATAACTTTAAGGCTCTTGCTCTTGACTTTGACGTATAAATTCTTTATAGGATTTAAATATATTAGAAAAGACCAACCCCTTCAAAAGAAACTACTTAGTCACAAAAATGTTTCTAATTTTAAATTAATTTATGTTTCCATTCTTTTAGTAAAATATTGTATTCTTGATGTTTATTTATATTGTATTCAAATATAAATTGTTATATAGATTACTTACAATTCTTACTCGTATAAGTGAAATATTTTATGATATTTGGAACTAAAACAATTTATTGTAAATAATAAGAATAGAAAAATGTGAGCTATATATATTGAGAACATATTTAAAATCAAATAATAAGAGAAAACAGACTTAATTGCTTTATATTAAATGTGGATGATGACTTTTAAGTTTAATAAATAGTAACATATTTTATCAGAAATTACTCCTTCTATAAAGATTTAGGTAGTATTTGACTAACATTTTGGTTTTACTTTTATGAATGGAGAAGTGGGGACAAATTAATATATTTTTCAAAAAGCTTTAAAAATTTATTAATAAAAAGAAAAGAAAAATGGGTTTTAAGTGAAAGGGAATAACTTTTGCTGTCTTTTTTCCCTTGGTGTCTCTCCATTCCCTCACCTCACTGAAATTGTAGGATTCTATTAAAGGGCCAACAGCCCTTGAAGTGTTAAAAAGTTTGTTGTAATTTGGGATGAACAACAAATTATGGACAACCATAAATATTGCCAAATATTAGGATTGGTCACAAAAATAATCTTTATAATTGACTCATTATTCATGGATTATCGAAAACGAATCCTATACAGTTAGTCACATCTTCAATCATTGAAATAATTTTCAATTAGTTTTAATGATTTTTTTAGAGAAAAGTTTATCAGAAACAATAACTCAACTCAAAATTTACAGCATCTCCGATCCAAAAATTATAGAATCGTTGGAAGTTTCACACCGACAAGAGATAAGATCAATTCACAATATAAGTAGATACAATCCTCACCTTACAAGCCGGTTTTGTGGGATTAGGTTAGGTTTAAAACTTACTTCTAACATAGTATCAGAGCCGGGTTAGAGTATATCTAGTAACCCTAACTCAATTGGCCTTATCTATAGTTGATGTGAGACTTCTAACACACCCCCTAATTTATTGTTAGCTGGTGTTGAATTTTCTTATTCTTACTCACATATCCTCACTTTTTGAATTTCCAACTATTATTTTAAATTACTTATTTCATGAACTACGTACCTTCTAGCATTGTAACTACTTAAATCAATGAATATATAATTTATAATGTACGATAAAACTAAATATAGATTTAGTTTTTCATAACTAATAAATATTAATAAATGTTACAAGTAATGTTATTTTCTCACATAAAGCGTGTTCTTCTCTATTTGAAACCCCACCCCTCTTCTATCCAATATCCCTCGTTGTTATACGTTTTTATTTTCAAAGTTATTATTCAATATTAGGTATGTCTTCTTGGGTAAAGAAAATTACAATGACAATAAAAAAGTTAATATACTAAAATAGAAAAGGCATATTATGTTCATATTTATTTATTTGTCACATATTATACTTTATTGTTTGGTCTAATCTATATAATATATGGACAATATTATTTTTAAAATTAAATTTTGACAATTTTTCTTATAATTTGAAGTGATATTTTTTAAGTAGTTTTAAAATGTAAAAAAAAAATTGAGAAAATCAAAAATGAAAAATCACTTAAAAACGTCATTTCATGTTATAAAAGAAAATTATCAAAATTTAATTGTCAAAAAATATTTTTTATAATATATACATGTCACTAGTATTCATTATTTACTTTAACCGTAACTATATCTTATTGTTTACTTGTGATAACTATTATATAAACAATTGAAGTGATTTAAAAAATATAATTTGATATTACTAAACTTTTCTCCCAAAATTTAGATGATAAATATGTATGTATAACTCCACCTTTGCTAATTAATAACCAATCTTTAATAAAAGTTTGACATTTATTATAATTTTGCACATTTAACATGTTATATTTCGACACCTAAATTTTTATATTTATTTGACATTATTTTTTATTATCATTCTTTTTTTATAAATATAAAATAAATTTATATTTATTAAGATTATTTTATATATCAAATGAGTTGTCAAATTGGTTGTAATTGTGTGTAACAATTTTTTTTTTCCTTGTTATAAATGTTGTTTGAGTTGTAAGCATTTATGTGGCAAAAGTGTAGTTTACTTTTTGCAACAAGATCAAACTTTTAGCAGTAAATATTGACAATTCTTCCAAGCAAAAATGTCAGCTTTACATATCCAACTCATGCAAAAACCTCAATTGAACTTCCAATAATTACTTTGATATATAACAATATATTAATATATTAATGTTGACCTAACAAAAAGTGAGCTATGTGGTAAGGACCATAGATGAATTTGTCACATCTAATGCACTTTTACATTATCTTCTAATTATTAGTTACTTTGTGAAGGAAACTTTGCAATCATATCAATAAATGTTGAAATTTTTTAAAAGCTTGTGGTATTAAGTAAAGGATCATAAATGACTTCATTAAGGTGAAACTTTCTTCCAATGATTCCCTTAGACTTGAAGTACTTGGTTGTAAAATTTAATGGATCATTTACATAAACCTTTTAATAATCGATTAATTACCCTTTGGTCAAATGTTTGAGTTAAGCATCTAAAACTTTAGTGCTCAAAGACAAGGCCAAAATAGTTTATACTTTGACTTTACTAATAGTTGTTTAAAATATATCCACTAATATTATTTTTTTAAATGTTGATCAACCTAGACAAAAAAAAAAAGTTATTCTATTATTTCAAGGATAGTTGGTCTAATATTATTTTTTTTAAATGTTTATAAATTTAGACAAAAAAAAATTATTCTATTATTTCAATTCACTGGACCAAACTAGGCAATAAATATTTACTCCATATGAATATTTTTAGGGATATATTAGTCTACTTCGTGGTTGACTTCTAAAAGAGATTGGTGTAGGGATATATTAACTCGTTTTTATTAGTTTTTCATAATTTTTTTTCTTTTTTTATCATTTTAAATGTACATTTTTTTTAAAATATACCCAATCATGTAAATATTTTTTTGGAGTCTTTAATTAATTAATAAATTATTTTAATGAAAAAGTTAGAGACTATTATTTTTAGATATTATATTATTTTATTATAATCAATAATTAAAATTTAATATTTATAAATATTAATAGTTTAAATTACAATATCATTATAATTTTGTATCATTTAAATAATACAATACAGAAAAATTTAGTCATTTAAATAATAATTTTATTTTTATTATAACAAATTAATCCAATTGAACAAATTAAAAATATTATAACCTATTTAAATTAGTGATGATTCCTTACATCAAGTCTCGGTGTAAACTTCCACATCTATATAGTAATAATTACAAGGCTTAAATGGTCTTTTGGTCCTAGTTTAGGACGACTTTTTTCAGTTTGATCCTACTTTTGCAAATGTTTTCAGTTTGGTCCTACCTTTCGTAATTTGTTTTCAATCGACTCCTTTTCGTTAACTCTGTCTAAATCGTTAACGGAATAGTGCCAGCATGGTGATTTTTTGTGACGTGGATACTGTTCAGTGACATGTCCGTTTACACTGTCATAGCCCAGATTTTAAATTGAAATTTAGGGTTTGTGTTCATTGTGGTTTAGGGTTCCATTAAAGTTCAGCTGAAAACGAATGTCTCGTGGGGCATCTTCATCTTCTTGCAATAGTTGGGTTCACAGAACATGCAATTCCTGCCATGGTGGTTATAGGGTTTCAGGCTCACCCCCAATTTGTGATTGCGGAGACATTGCAGTGGTGCGCACAACTAGAACTACAAAGAACTTGGGTAAACAATTGTGGGGCTGTGCGAACTTTAAGGTTTGTTTCCCAGTGTTCGGCTTTGGGTGTTTCTTTTAGTTTCAGTCTTTCACTTTCATCTTCATGGTTTTTTTTTGTTGCAGAAATGTGGTGAAGATGTGTTGGGATGCATAATATTCCATGGAATGCATAAACAAAACCCTAATCATTAACAATAAACCCAATCAAATCTGACCAAAAATAACACCCTAAAGCACGACGTACCTCGACGATGAAAACGTTTTCCCCTCCGCAACGATTGTCCAAAGATGAGCAACGAACTGAGAAGACAAAAATTGATCTGAAAGGCCAGATTCCAGAATTTCAAAGAGCATGACAAAATCCCTCAATTCGACCCCAAATGCACAATTCGACTTAAACAACCCTAAACCCAATTTAATCCAACTTAAACCCTAAAATCAATCCCCAATTTCAATTAAATGGTCAGCACAGTGCAAACGGACACATCACTGAACAATATCCACGTCACACAAAATCACCACGCTGGCACTGTTCCGTTAACGATTTAGACGGAGTTAACAAGAAGGAGTCGATTGGAAACAAATCACGAAAGGTAGGACCAAATTGAAAACATTTTCAAAAGTAGGATCAAACTGAAAAAAGTCGTCCTAAACTAGGACCAAAAGACCATTTAAGCCTAATTACAAAGACGACGGTAAATGGCCCGGGATTTATTGGTTGTTCATCTATTTAATTGCAAAAAAAAAAGAAAT
>Ga0209589_1013659_pt1 | contig 10508 bp, 19 predicted proteins | sample CowpeawhiteBW_FD_187525 | JGI IMG/M metagenome (GOLD analysis project Ga0209589, IMG submission 187525) | Root nodule microbial communities of legume samples collected from California USA - Cow pea white BW (SPAdes) (version 2) | ecosystem: Host-associated > Plants > Roots > Nodule | place: USA...
GAATACTTTTAAGCCTTATCTTGCATAGCAAGTGGCGGCACACATCCACTCATCTTCAAGGTTGCCATGGCTTCTAGCCTAGCCTTGTAGTGGCGTGCTTCTCACATTTTTACCATTTCTTCCCTTTCCATTTTATGTTTTCTTCTTCCTTTAATTGTTCTTGGTTTTCTATGATTTATGTGCTTTCCATTTCCTTTTCATTTTGAATCAATCCATCATCTTCTTCTTTTGAGCTTTGTGAAAGGAACCTTCACATCTAGATAGTTTGCTATCTTAATGTCCAGTGGGGATTTCACTTAGCTTTCTTAATCAACTCACACCATATTCAATAATCTTAAAAGAAAACAAGATAATCCTTCATCAGGGGGGTTGAATTGGAAAGTTTGGATGTAAATGCAGCAAACCAGTACACTTTCAGTCGATTAAAATATAAAACAACAGACTAAATTGTTCTTGATGCTATGAAATAGTCGATTAAAAAGACAAATCAGTCGGCTAAAATACTGGAGAATTATGCAGAATGCAGAATTCAATTCAATTCAAACAACAATCTTTTACATACAAGACATGTTCCAATCAGTATTTATAACAAGTATAAAGCCTCAGATTACACAAGAATGCATTAAATCACACCAAAGATCAAATTGCTTAGTTTTCTTCAGTTTTTAAAGAGTTTTGTACCGCACCTGGTCGGCCTCAGCCGAATAATAGTAAATGTACCAGGCTCGGTCGGCCTCAGCTGAATAATAGTAAGCATCATGTATATGCTAAAGGTACCCAGACCAAAACCACTAAGAAGCGATGTTGATTTAACAAGCCAAAAACAACCATAGCGGCCTAAGTCGCTAAAGGGTGACCGGCTCAGGCCGACCACTCTATACAAAGAACCAAGGACTTAGTAAAAAACATAACACTCCAATACAAGTCACCAATCTCCAACAACCGAACTAAGGGCCTGGGCTAAGGCCTGGGCCCACCTACGGCCCAAGCAAAGGCCTAACCCATGACGTGGCCAAACATAATTAATGATCTATAAATACGCATGGACCCCACGAATTAAAGGTACGCATTCATTACTTCCTTAATCACTCGATTTGACTTTTTGAGAGCTTTTCGCTGACGTGAGCTTCAGAGTCCCTTCTGCAGGTAACCCCTCCCGGGTCCAAGTAGACATATGCCAACCGAGAAGAGGCCTACTGAGGAGATAGCGGACTATATGGGTAAGGTGACACTCGTGCCTAACTTATCTTATTTGTTCTCTGCAGGAACAATTGGCGCCCACCGTGGGGCACGAGATAGTACTTTACTACCCGCTTCCTCCAAAGATGGTTTCTACCCGTAGTAGAGCAGGAGTTAACAAGCAAGTTGAAGTTGGCCCTTCAGGACCTGCTAACATCACTCCAGACCTGACCGCCATCTTAGACAGTCAACCCAAGATGCAATAGGAGTTGGCTGACCTGAAGAAGCGCAGCGTTGATGAGATGGAAGCACTACGACAGGAAAACTCTCGCCTAAGGCGAAAGATCGAAGCCGATCCCACTCAAAAGGGAAAGGCTAAAGAAGCATTTGAAGGTGTAGGGTCCCCGACTTTCCAGCCTACTGAAGAGGAAAACGATTATAATCCTACCTTGCACACCTTCACCACCACCCAACAAACTCTCATCCTCTCAGCCCATCCTACTCACTTCCACTCCACCCTTTCAGGGCACACTGCGACTCCCACTCCCGCCACCACCCTCCCCACCACTCATGTCCCTTACAACATGCCTACCACCCTACATACTACTCATATCCCACCTTACAACCCTCAACATCTTCCTACTACCCACATCCCTCCTTACAACTTCACCTCCACTTTTCCCACCCTTGTCCACCATCCCATACCTCCCCACCCACTTCTATCCCACCAACCAAGCCGTCGTCACCCTTTCATTGACTTTATCGCCAACACCCCCTCCCCACGCAGTGGGAACCCTTCACACTGGAGCGTTATACTGGTGAAACCGACCCCGACCAACACCTCAAAGTCTACATCACCCACGTAGCCCTTTACACTTCACATGACGTAATCTTTTGCAAAGCCTTTCCCACCACCCTCAAAGGCCCTGCCCTCGAATGGTTCACCGCCCTCCCACCATACTCTATCGACAGCTTCGACACCCTCTCACACATGTTTACCACTCATTTCGCTAGCAGCCACCCGCACCAAACCACTACAATATCAAGCAAGAACAAGGCGAGACGCTCCGGGCATTTATCGATTGCTTCAGCAAGGCTGCCCTTCGCACTGCACACCTGAATCAAAAGATGATACTCCAGTGCATGGCCCTCACCCTTCAACCCGGCCCCTTCGCCAACAACGTCTACCTTCACTCACCGACCTCTATGCACGAGTTGAACTTGCGTGCCTCTGATTACGTCTGTATGGAGGAAATGCAAACCCTCCATACAAAATTTTTCAATGATTGCGCACCCACCACCGCCAACCCCCCGTCCTGATCCGCGACCACGAGAACCCCGACAACTCCGCTTCACCAGATACGCTCCCCTAAATGTACCTAGATCTCGCCTCCTTGATGAGGCTTTACAGGCCGACCTCATCCCACCGCCACGAAAAATGACCATTCCCCCCAACGCCAACATGACCAAATACTGTCGCTATCACCGCAACCGTGGCCATACTATAGAGGACTGTAAAGCATTCTAGGATAAAATTGAAGAACTGGTGCGTGCTTGCCACTTTCACCGTTTTGTCCGCAAAGACGACCACTCCTCTCGATCTCATCATCCTCCTCGTCCCGACCATCGACGCCCTCCCCGTGACTCTCGCCACGATAAACGCCAAACCAACCCACAAACCAAGACCCCCAACCGGCTCGCATCGACGTCACCCTAGCCAACCCTCCCCTACGCGGAACTATCAACATCATTTTCGGTGGTTTCGCTAGTGGCGGCTCTACCTCTTCTGCCAGAAAGTGACACCTCCGCCATATCCAATCAATCAACCACATTACCCATTCCCATCACAAACGTCGCATGCCTCCCATAACCTTCACGAACGACGACTTCCACGGCCTCGACCACCAACAAGACGACCCTATGGTCATCACTATTGAAATAGAGAATTACGCAGTCAAAAAAGTCCTCGTCGACCAAGGCAGTTCCGTCGACATCATTTACTGGGCAACATACCAGAAACTTCAACTCCTAGACACAGCCATGGTCCCATACGATGAACCAATTTATGGCTTTTCTGGAGAAAACGTTTCCACCCGCGGCTACATTGACCTCCATACCGTCTTCCGTGACGGAGCCCAAACCAAGACCATTCCTATCCGCTTCCTCATCGTCGACGCAACCACATCATATAATGTCCTCCTCGGCCGCCCCTCGCTTAACACCCTTGGCGCCGTCGTCTCCACTCCTCATCTGGCCATGAAATTTCCCTCCCCATCTGGCGACATCCTCACCATCCATTACGATCAACGCTTTGCACGCGAATGCCACATGGCCAGCCTACGCCCATAACTCCCTATCCAGTAAACCAATCACATCGAGCAGCCACCTGGCTTTGGGATCACTCTGTCGGGTGACGATCTAGACCCCAGAGTGGGCCGAGATGTTCGCCTCGAACCTGTTGAAGAAACTGATGGACATCCTTGGTGTAGAAGAGGAAGGAGATCCATGGAAGACACCGAAAAGAAGATGAAATGCAGCGGAAATGAAGATAAGAGCAAGAAGAGCTCTAGGCAATGGAGGTTTTTGGTGAAGATGAAGAGTAGAAGTGAAGTTATGGTATGGAAGGTGGCCAGAGGAGATGAAGGAGAAGGTTAGCCATGTGTGCTCTCAAAATAATAGAAGAGTGGAGTGATCTCAACACAAACATTCTATTAGAAATTTCAAGAGTTACCATTACAATATTTGAGTGGCTCTATTTATAGGCACATGGCCGGCCAAATGAAGAGAAAATGCAAAAAAGATGAAATGCAAATGTAGCTTGGAGAAGAAGCTTGATTGTAGACCATGTGATGTAGTAGATGAGTCTTGATGATGCCAAGTGGCATATCACACTCTCCTTGCCCAAGTCAAACGCATCATGCTTCCATCACATTCTCCTTGCTTAGTTCATGCTTTGCTTGCATCCAAATGGAGAGTCACTCAAGTAATTCTTGGCCAAAGGTAGCAAATTGGGCTCGACTTAATTGATCCCAAAAAGTGTTCTAGCTTTTATTGAAAACAAAGCCTAAACAATGACCCAATTTAAATCTAGACTACTTCCTTCATGCATCATCTCATATTTTAGAGATTTCTTTAGCCCATGTGAATAATGTAAAAAGTCCATGATTGACTTGATCATCTTGTGAGAGGCCCATGTGAATCTTTCTCATCATGCTTCTAGTGATTGGGCCTTTATGTGGGCTTGGGCTTGTTGATGCATTTGAGGTTGGGCTTGTTGGGGTCACATCATCCCCTCCCCCTTGAAGAGGATTTGCCCTCAAATCTTGGTGTTCATCATCCATGGATCCTACAAAAGGAATTAAATGAGATATATTGAAAGTGGAATGAACACCATACTGATAAGCAGGAGTATATCTAAAGTAGAGGACAAAAGAAGGTCTTGTTGTATTGTTGAAAGTTACTTGAAGATGAACAAGACCTACTTCACAAAAATAATTTTGTGTACTTTGAGTTGTCTCAAACCTAGTAGGCAACATTAACTCAAAGTCTGATTTTGTAAAATCTTTTGAGGAGTTTAAAAAAATGGGAAGGGAAATTGGCTTGAAAAACTCAGCAACAGTAAAGATTGGTTTGAAGAAATGAGAATGATTGATGTAATGAGAAGAGTTAAAAGATTTGAGAACTCCCTTTAAAATTCCTGATTCAATGAGAATTGTGGGGGTCAGAAGTGCCTTTAGTAGCACTCCTTTATTGAGTAGGATTTCTTCTTCCTCTTTCTCTTTCTTTTCAAGCTCTACTTTTGCTCTCTTTTCTCTCAATGCCCTGTCAGATTCTTTCCTTTCCTCTTCCTCTCTATCTCTTCTTTCCTTCTCCTCTTTCTCTTTTTGCACATGGTCTCTTTGCTTTTTAATTTCTCTTTGCTTTTCAATTTCTCTTTTCTTACTCAAGAGCAAGTCAAGTTTATCTTTAAAATCTCTTTCTTGACGAGAAAACTTCTCTAGATTCTGAATGAATGCATCTCCTATATCAATGAAGTTTTCTAGTCGAGACTATTGCTCTCAGGTGATCCTATATGAAGAGGGAACAAAATGTTTCCACATGCATGCTTTCAATTTATAAAAGGTATTAATGCATGATGCTTTTCCCTTTTCCACTTTAAATTGCCTTTGATGCCACCACTCACATGCACGTCCTACAAATCTAGAAATAACATGCCTAAGAATATCATATTAACTATATCTATTAAAGAATGGTTGCACCAACTTCTCTATATCCCACATCCAATCTATGAATGATAGTGGACCTATACCCTCCCCAAAGAATGGAATGTCACTATGAAATGTATGATGCAACTCATGACTATCATGCTTATGCAACTTAGGACTATATGTAGAATATGTACTCATGATGATTGAATGAACTTATGCACTTGGATAAAAGGGTGAAAGAAGAGGACTAGCACAAGTGTACCTTCAGGTAAGCGAGGTGACCTTAACCTCATCCTCTGATAACTCAATGCCAAGAAGAATTGTGGTTGTCTCAAATACTTTTCCATGAGCCAATAGTGTCTTCTATGTACCATCCGAAATATATAGCTGACATGGATGAGTGTCATCCATGTCATCCCTGGGTGGAGCTGAACAACTCCCTTATCCGTTTCTACTTGTTAGAGTCAACGATTTATTAATGTTATTCAATTATTTTATTAAATATCATTTATTGAATTTATAGGAAAATGATTTACCCGTGGGAGGCACAAATGGGTCTAGTTCCAGTGGAGGATCCACTGGCAAACGAATGTCATAATGCTCAAATTGGCACATAAGTTCCAGCATTCTCGCACACGTCTAGGGTGCTCAGGCCGTCCAATTGCAATAGTAAGTATGTCATGACAACCTTTTGGAGTGAATCCTCCCTGGGAGCTTTACTTAACAAACAAATCCTGCAATGAAACAAAAAAAAATTATAAAAAGTAATACAATATAAAACATGAACGAGCTATTTAGATAAAAATTATATCTTACAACTTTTTCAGAGATTTCTCGTGCAGATTCAGAAGTGTAGTTGCCCGATGTGCATAGATGGGCTAACTTCCACTTTTTGATAACGTGATAGTGGTGAAGGAGGCTCAGTATCTTCACCCTGAAAAGGTGCGGCCTAGATTTTTTCTTTTCTAACATTATCTTTTCTTCAAGTTTTCTATACCTACCACAAGACAATATGTGCGGGTTTTTATTTTGAGCACTTAATCTTTGAGCATTTTTTTTCTCTTTTCCTGTAAAATATAAAACCCACTTTATGAATTAGTTCAAATTTTGCATAATTATCAATTGTGCAATTGATGATTTCAAATAAACATACTTGCCATCCCTCAGATGTCCGAAGCTCAAGAAACTGATGCCATGTGTCTTCATCAATTCAAGTGTATTTCAACAATGGTTTTTCATTCTTTTTAGATCTAAAGACATACCTAGACGTCAACTTGGTCTTAAAATCACAAAATTTCTCAGCCATCGTTCATAAACATTTTTGTTTAAGCGTCGCCACATTTGGAATATCAAATGTTAGCTGCAATATAGAAAATGTCATTAATAATATTTAACATATTATCAACAAAATCAAAGTATAACGTTAATAACATTAATATTAGTTACCAATAAATCCTGCCATATCAATTCCCGATCAACTTTAGTGACATGATCAAAAGATGTAGTAAGGATTGATCTTTTGTCTCGTGCCAACATTCCTAAATAAATTTTGAAGATGTCCGCATAACGACCAGTAGGCATTATAGTGTCGACGTTAATATCAACAGGTGTTTTCTGACCATTAGCTCTTCTAATCAAGAGGTGTCTCAACCTAGTGGCTCCTCTAGTGGGTCTCTTAGTGGGTGCTTTATCCTCTGATGAACTATGATGTTCAGCCATATATTTGTGAAATGAAAACATCACAAAACATTAATAAGCAACATATAAAATCACATATAAAACATTATTTAACAAAACAACTAAATTTTAACAAGAATACGAAATTCATACATAAAGTTATTGATTGATCATATGTATATTCCTTCATCATGATCTTCTCGAATTGCATGTACATCATCAACTAGAGGGATTTCATCAACATTCATCGTTCTTCTAAATGGGTGGGTGACAACAATATTAAGATCACTCAAATTCTCTTCATTGGGATCAATCTGTTTTTTTTTCCATAAAGAGCAACAAACCATTGTTCAGACGTAGGATCTTTAACATAGAAAACTTGAGATACTTGTTGTGCCATGATAAATGGCTTGTCTCAATAACCCACTTTTCGAAAATGAACTAGAGTCATTCCTGATTCATCCATTTTGACACCACTCTTATTGCCAACCCACTTACATTTGAACAGTGGATTGTAAACATGGTATAATCAACCTCTCATATCTTTTGTATTACACCATAGTATGCCATTGATCCAAATACAAGATTTTGATCTTTAGATGTAAAAAATTGTAGCGACTCAACTTCAAGACTGACTTCACTATTTTGTATTATGCTTTTATCATCCAGAGACTTCGTATAGAATGTGCAATTATTGATTTCATAACCTGTACAATAAATGACATCAAATTTCACCCCATTCGCTAACCACATCAAAGTCTTAGAACATTCCAAATCTTTCAAAACCTCAAATTTAAACCAAGGCATGAATGTTCTATTATGCTCCCTCAAATGCTATTTCTCTGATTGTCTCGGCTTGATCTCTTTCATAATGACTTTGGGTGCAGATAAGTAAGACATTACCTCATTTGTGTTGTTTAATATGTGTAGGTGTGCTTGCAATAACTCTTCACGATCTTTGCTAACCACACTGACACCTCAGATGCTCTTACTTATAGAACATATGATCTTTGAGGAGCTCCTATAGGTTTTTCTTTTGCCATGTAATCTAATCAAAACTTGACATTTTCTTCAGCAATATACCTTTCGATCATTGAAGCTTCTTGACGATATTGATTTTTTATATACCCTTTCAAAATCTTCATGTAACGTTCAATGGGATACCTCCATCTTAAGTATACTCGTCCACAAAACTTGATTTCTCTCACCAGATGAACAAGTAAATGTACCATGATGTCAAAAAATGATGGAGGGAAAAACATCTCTAGCTGACACAAGATGATAACAATCTTGGCTTGAAGTTCATCTAACTTTAAAGGATCAATGACTTTGCTACAAATTGAAGAGAAGAATGCACACAAACGCATTATAGTTTGTCTAACATTTTTGAGTGAAAATCCACGAATAGCTATACGTAACAATTGATGCATTAAGATGTGGCAATCGTGAGACTTTAGGCCAACAAGCTTTAAGTCTTGCATGGACACTAAACTCTAAATATTTGAAGAGTATCCTTAAGGTACCTTGACACTCTTTAGACATAAGCAAAAACTTATCTTCTCTTGTCTGGACATAGTATAACATGCAGGGGGCAAATAAGTACACCTACTAACCTCCCTTGGTGCCAAGTCTTCTCGGATCTTCATTTCAACTAAATCCAAACGAGCATTTACTCCATCTTTTGTCTTTCCCTGAATATTAAGTAGTGTACCAATCAAACTATCACACACATTCTTCTCTACATGCATGACATTTATTGAATGCCTAACTTGTAACTTCGACCAATATGGAAGATCAAAGAATATTATTTTTTTCTTCCAAGGCTCCATGCAGATGACTTCTTGGACGTTTTACAAAATACATGATGTACTTTATTAACTTTTTCATGAATTTGAATGTCAGTTAATGGAGTTGGTGCATTGTCATTCTCTTGATGTCCATTGAATGTTTTCATTAACCTTCGATAAGGATGATTAACTTGTAAAAACCTTCGATGGTGCAGATACACGGTCTTCCTTTGTTTTTCAACTGATGAGATACAATGTTTTCTTCACATATAGGGCATGCTTTATGAACCTTAACATTGTACCCCAACAAATTACCATAAGTTGGAAAGTCATTAATGGTGTAAAATAACATTGCATGCATCATGAAAGTTTCAGAAGCAACAACATCAAATACTTCAACACCATTAACCCACAATAACGTCAAGTCTTCAACTAGGGGAGTGAGATATAGATCTATGTCATTTCCAGGCTGCTTTGGACCAGATATCATCATAGACAACATCATTTATTTTCTCTTCATGCAGAGTGCAGGAGATAAGTTGTAAATGAATAATATAACAGGCCAACAACTGTGGTTTGTTCTTAAATTACCAAATGGATTCATTCCATCGATAGCTAAGCCAAAACGAATATTTCTACATTTATTCACTGAATTTGGGAAATTGCTGATCAATATTTTTCGATTGCATTAAATCAGCCGGATGACGAAGCAGTCCATCACATCTTCTCTCAGTTGCATGCCATCTAAGATTTTTAGCGTCTTTAGGATTTGCAAACAAACATTTGAAATTTCGTTCAGGCGGCCATCTTAAAAGGTTACAGATTCTTGCTCTCTCTTTCTCTTGTTTCATTGAATTAAATTATGCAAAAAGAAACAAAAATCATAGTTAGACATTTTTTAAGGTGGTCCTCCGCATAGCCGTCATTCATGGTGAGGGTTGGTGGCAGCAAAAATATTAAATGGGATTCAGAGTACTATGTGAGAGAGCATCGTCATCGGTGTATTCCTTATACTATCTCAGATCAAAGACATGCATTGGTTTGCATTAAACATCATAAAACTTTAAACCAAGCATTCACAGAATTCCAACACAGTGTATTATTGGAAACGACAACAAAATTTGACGAAAAGTGTGCCCTGTGCTGATTCTCTTCTTCTCACAGATGTTTAATTATTGGCTTTTTATTTTCATAAAACTTCTCTGATTGCTGAAGAAACTACGTTCATGTTAATCTGTTTCACATTTTGAACTTCTCAATGCCTCATTAATGCGTTCATGTTAATCTGTTTCACATTTTGAACTAGTTGCATGTAGAAATGGAACTTTTCCTGAGTAGATAGTAAATGCATGTTTGAATACACACTGTATCAGTAATTCATTCGGTAATGGCACACATTTCAAACTTTTCTGATACGAGAAATTTTGTATGCATTCAACTGATATAAGAGAAACTGACAATTCAATTTGGCATTTATGCATAAAACCTTAGATGTGCATCCACGAATCAAACGATTTTCGTGTGCATCCACGATGATGAAGGCATGACCACCTCCTTAGAAGCTCCATCAAGAAGGATCACTAGAAGCATGTCTAGAGGGGAGTCTTCTATTCCATCACCTTTATCTTTGTTTTGCATTACTTTAGTTTGAATTCCC
>Ga0209589_1013664_pt1 | contig 10504 bp, 3 predicted proteins | sample CowpeawhiteBW_FD_187525 | JGI IMG/M metagenome (GOLD analysis project Ga0209589, IMG submission 187525) | Root nodule microbial communities of legume samples collected from California USA - Cow pea white BW (SPAdes) (version 2) | ecosystem: Host-associated > Plants > Roots > Nodule | place: USA...
GAAAAAAAAAAGAAAAAAAAAAAAGAAATGTTCCTTCCATTGTAGTGTATCTTTTTCTTTACCCAAGCACGCGTGTGGAAAACGAAACTCTTTTAACCACAAACCATTTTTTAAAAATAAGGGAAAAGCAGTTCTTGAAAGTGAGATTCCCAAGTAATAATCATGTGGGAGCTATCAAGTTTCAAACTTTCAAGGCTTGCTTTTTTTTTTTATTATTCGTAATTATTTAATTTATTTCGTGATTTTATAATCTTTGCTTTCATAGAAGATATCAAAGTGGGTTACCAAAAATTATTTTGAAAATCTACACCTTTCTTCAATTCATCCCCATCGGTGCCTTCAACGGAAGGGTAACTTAAACACATGAATATGGAAAAAAAAAAAAATGGGGAAATTAAAAATGACAACCTTGTCGTGACTTAATATTGATAAGCGTGAATATTATGGGACCACACGTTAGAGATAAATGTAACTTAGTTTATAAATCAAGAATAAATACATATAAAGCTGAAAAAGTTACAGCAAGTCCATGTGGATTTTTTCTGCTGCGTCTTCCTTATAAGTTAATTATACCCTAATTAAACCTAACCTAATTAATAATCATAGCTTCTTTTAAACCTTTATATTAAATATTATTATAAATCTTGACATTTAAGTTAAATTCACACTTCAATATTCATCCATCATATATCATCATATTAGAATATATATAAACGAATACAAAAATACGATAAAATCAAATTAAACTAATGTGAGAAAACATTCAAAAAAGATTAAAAAAATTTATATTTTTCAAATATGAGACTAGATATTTATAAATAGTCCAATAATAATTTGATTCTGTCTAATACAATAGATTCAATAAATAATACATTTTATTGAAATATATTTTTAAATGACCTTGATATTATATTAAATAACAAATTTTTAATCCAACTAAATCTATAAAATCAACTTAAAAAGATGAGATTTACAATCATCTATATTATAATTTAATCTTTTTTATCGTCATAGTAGAATCTTCAGCAAAAATAAAAAATGATAATTGAAATATTTATTCCATTAATAAAAAAGGTAATCAGAGTCATAATAAAGTAACTTAAAAATAAAATTTACAAGTTGACCATATTGAACATTTGACTTGTTAGGCCCACCAACTTAATTTTCATGTATATAGAATAACATCTTACACATTGATGGGTTTTATAATTAGAATTTAAAGGTCACAAAAATGAAAAAAATAGAAATTTTAGAAGTATCATAGATGAAGATTGGACAATAGATAGTACACACACTTAATGGAAATATTTTGTGGTTAAAGCTGTCATCAAAACTTGAAAACGACTCACGCTCTTCTATCTCAAATCTCCTTTTTTTTTTTTTTCTGGTAAGTGTTCACTTTTGATGATGAAAGTGTAATAATGAATTTTTTATTTAATTCTTAAACATGTAAAAAGTATAAAGTTGAACCTAAATTTTATTCTGGACAAAAATTATTTTTAGTTAGATTTTGCTTATCTTTCGGTCGAGTTAGATTTGTGTCAAACGTAATCTTAAGAAATTGTTATATTATGTTTATGTACTAAAATAAATATATGTGAAAAATAGGACTAATTTTTCATTATGATGTAAAGCTTGAAAACTATTTTGTATGATATTTTGGCAACTCTCATTTTATCTATTTATCTTACAATTGTTTTACTTAATCTTTTTTTGGATAATTTAATTCATATTTTTATTAAAAATATTTTATTATTAAATAGAGTTGTGAACTTGCGTTGAAAAAAAAAGTATGAGGTTATGTTCTTCCTTTATTTATTTATTTAGGAGGAATAAAAATGAAATAATAGCTTCTTCTACAAAGGTGCAAAGCTATTTTTGGTGTCAGTGTCGAAGACATAAATATTAGGTACAAAATCACATTTAATAACTCATAAGGCCTGGTTGTTTGTATTTAAACAGTGTTTTATGAGCACTTTTCAAAGATATATAAAGTTTATGATATCTACATAATTTTAAGAGAAAATCTAAGAAAGGGAAGCTTCACCATTTTAAAGAAAATAAAAATTAATTTTTCAAAGAAAACTTTTCAAAATAATAACCTAAAAGTACATAGTTTTACTCTTGTTTAATACATTATTTTGAAAAGAAACCCATTTTCATGGAAATACATAATATTTTCGTAATTTTATTATATTTTACTCTTATCTAATGTGTGAAAAAAACATGTTAAGACATGTATAGTTTATTATAATTACTAATTTTAAGATGGTATACGCATTTTTCATTTAGATTAAAATATTATAATATGTAATGAGTTTATGATTGCAAAAGAAAAAATATAAATAAAATTATTTATTTATATTTTAAAACAAGTTTTATAAAATAGTTTTAAAATAATAGTAATGACATAATCAAGTTTTTATTAATATTTTGTTATATGTTCATATATTGGGATTAATGTTTTATGAAAAATAGTAATTCAAAACAAGAAATATTATCATATAATTGAATTGAATTGATTTAAAATATTCTTCTAATTCCTAATTTTAATTTGATTTTCTATCTTCCATGTTCTCTAATTCTAAAGAAATGTTCGATCAGAATAACGTTCGACAGTTTTTGAAAATGAGATAACTAAAATTATTTAAAATCAGAATGATTTATTTTTTAAAGTCAGGTTACATAAAAATACCTATTCAAAGATTACATACGGCTTTAAATTGTTCTACTAATTATTATGTCTTTATTTTATAATATTCAATTTGTTTTTTTAATATTATTTGTACTTAGAAGTAGGTTCTCTCACTCTCCAATATATTCGTTTTACATGATTAAATGGGAGTACTAAAAGTGAAAACAGGAAGTACAATACAATACTAAAAAGGGGTAAAATATTATTTTAAAAAAATTACTTTATTAACAACCATTATAAAACTTTTTCTAGAAGCAATTAATCAGAAGATTTGACATTCTTTCAAAAAAGTTATATGTACCATTGACAAGTTTTACAAGTTTTACAAGGAATTCCGTTGAAAAGTTTTACAAGTTTAAAAAGTTTAAGAACTTGATTGATCATAAAAATTTATAAGAACTCGATTGCAAGTTTTCAAATCTACGAAAGACTTAAAATTTAATTAACCCTAATAGTTGTTTACTAAAGAGAATACCGAAAACAATTTATCAAAAATAATATTGAGAAGATTTAATTAATTATAAATCATGATAATCAATTATATTGTTTTTTTATTGTATCTGAAAATACAATTTGAACAATTTAATTGATTATTACACTATTATAATATAAAATATTTTGTTTCCAAAAAATTATCATTAAATTAAGATATACCTGATTTCAATATTTGTTTGAGGCCTAAAATTGTGTTGTGCCTTCATGATCGAGTATAAAGCTTAGAGTTTGGGTTGCATTTGAAGCTCTAGATTGTTGCGTACCTGGGCTACTAATATTTCAACTATGACTTTTGCTTCCTAGACCCCTTAATTGTAACATGCACCCCCATTATAAAAAGAAAAAGCCAGAAATACCCTTGAGTCATCTCTTAACTCCTATCCTAATTCTTCCCTATTCATATTTAATGCCGCTGCAATTAGTAGTGTGCTTCACAGTACTTCCATTATTCTAGAATATTCAATCGGGAAATAAAGTGTTTTTTTTTTTTAATAAATACTTCCCGAAATGTATATTTTAAAAACTTCTACTTTGAGAGGAAAAAGTTATTTTAATACATAGTGCACTCATTTGATACCTTTATTTTTATTCTTCCATTTTAAAATCTATGAAGAGGTGCAGAAAGCAAAAGCCTTAACCATTGGGCCTGTTTGTCCAAATTGGCCAGCCCGTGATCATTCTGGCTTCATCATCCTTCAATTATTAAGCTTCTTTGTTTAGGCTCACTCACATAGCCTCAATTAAGATTTTTATATCAAACAACAAATTGATATTAGTAAACCATAATAATAAGATAAGTTCAAACATCAAATTGAGTAATTGGAACAGAAAAACATTAAAAAATAAGCATAAATGATCATGAAAAGGAGATTTAGTAAAAGAACAAACTAAATCATTTAAAAAAGGTTTAAATTTATTTAGATAAAAGTAGTTAGAAAATGTGATAAGAAAAAAATGTTAAATTTCTCTTCTGGCATCTTCAATTTATTTGGATTTCTTTATTTTAAATTTTTGATCGTAAATTTTAAAAAATTGTCCATGGTGTCCTTGTGTTCGAATTTATTAGTGTTGTGTGATTTTAGATGGAAGAATAACATTCAACAATTTTAAGAAATAAGAGAATCAATTTGGAAATTGAGTAGTAACTAAATACATAAGATTAATTAGTTGCCAAACATATCTCCTGGTTAAAACACAAAAAGATAAAATTAAACATTTTAAAAAAGAAGAGTCCAATTTAAATAAAAGTAGTGAAAACCCTAACCTATTATATACAAAATGTAAACTAGTGGTGCTAAAACCAACCTTGGGTGCTCAACTATAAAGTTCCTTTCTTAGAGAGATAAGCTTCTTATCTTGGTGCTCTATCCCTCCATATATACTTTGACTAAGCTTCCCTTCAAGACTCCACACTTCTTTTCATGCTTAGTTGTGAAAGTTACATTTTAAATATTCACAAATCTTCTTTCAATGCTCAATGTCTTAATCAACAACTGAACCACTTCTTCTGTTCCTACAAAACTATTGCATTTTTATCAAAAAATATTAAATTCATAAGTAACTAATTCTCATTAACACATTCTATATTTTTAAGTTTCACGGTTTGATTTACTTAAAAATATATCAATTTCATACAATTTAAGTATCAAAATCATATGTTAAATTAAATAATCTACACACTTATCATCACCTTAAAGGTCATGCATACAACTTATCATATAACTTATACAGCATAAATGTGCTCTAATCAAATCTATATAATCAAATACTTATAAATAATCACAGCACATAAGCAATATAGATTAATATGAATAAACATTTATGAGAAAAGGTTATGATTACATGGTGGAATTTATTTATGCATCATAAACATTACATTGATGTTAGTAATGACGGTTAGTGGTGAGAAGAAAGACGAAGACATGGTGACAACCTAAGTATTGAAGTGTGGAAGTTGCGTGGAACAAACAAGGAAGGTGCAGTGTCAACTCTAACACTAACCTCACGCACTTCACATTCATATTTCTCATCAAAAAACACATTTTTGCCACTCTGTTCCCCACCAAATTCGGTGGGTCTCTGTCAAATTCAAACCTTCTCACTTTTTTCTTTCCAACGTTTTCTAAACTTTTAACCTGGATTCATGTGTGGTTGTTTGGAACTTCAATCAAATTAACTAAAACCGAAAGGAAAAATTTTCAAAATTATCAGTAATTATTGTTGGCTAAATTAATCTGAAAGGTCTGATATATTTCACAGATTTCAATCAGATTCTGATTTTTATTGTTTGGGTCCTTAAATTTGTATTTGTTTTAAAAACTGTGATTACCGATATCAGTTATGCAAGTTACTTGTGAGTGTGAGTTGAAAGAGGGAAAGTATAGATGGAAGCTACCTAAATATATTATCTTAAAATATTTTGAGTATCTTAGATGATCTCTAGAATTGTTTTATATTTTAACTTTTTTCTTATTTAATTAGGATATTTACAGTTATATAGAGATATGTTATTAGAATCGGATATATTAAAATGAGACATATTATGTTATGTATTTAGTATCATTAGTTATATAAATGGAGTAGGATGTGTTATCTATAGAGATAGTTTTCAATATTGTTAAAGAATATTGAAGCTGAGGGGATAATAAAGAATTTGTTTGAATGTGAAATGTGGTGGTTTTTCATAAATCCTGGAAAGTTGGGGATCATATAACTAAATACTCTATGTTGATGATTATCTATATATGTGGAAATATATGATAAAGTATGATATTGTTACAGTTAAATAAATTCACTTAAGGCTTAAATAAAGTAGGACACTTGTGGAGTACTGTAATCATTTTACAAAAGTACATGATTCTTTTACATAAAAGGTGCAGAAGATGTAGTATCGTCAATCACAAAACAAACAACTCCCTACAAAATATATATATATATATATATATATATATATATATATATATATATATATATATATATATATATATATATATATATATACATATATATATATGCACATAAAAATAGTCCACATGGGATCAAGATATAAACAAACTTATAAATTTGGATATGTTCTATCTAATCATTCCTAGAGAGATACATCTTTAAATCAACTTGGTAAGACACAAAGTGCATTAGAACAGAACCGGAAAGTATATCCAAAAAACCTAAAGATTTGCACCAATCCTAACCAAAAGAAGAAGGTACTAATGTTAACCAATTGATTAAGCTTCCCTCCAAGAAGGTGGATAAAGTTCTACTATGATCTTTGCATTGCTCTTGTACCTAACCTTCCTTCCACTTATGCATCTTTTGACCTCTTCGACTTAGTTACTCAATTTTGGCTTTGTTCCTCACCCTTTCCTTCCTTTAGATACGTGAAACACTTCTAACAAACAAGGATTGCTAGTTCACAAAGATTTTAAGCACATATAAGGGCACACACCCCTATCACTATATGATAATTTAACCTTATGAATCTTATGTTTGATCCAGATCCAAGTATTCACTTAGGCTAAGCCAAAAATTTCTTCCGGATTTACCCTATGTTGCCTAAAGATTATCCCATTTCTAGGTTTCCAAACCTCCCCAATAATTGTTAACCACGTACCCCTCCAAATAAGATTTTGCATACTATTAAGATTGGGAAGATTGAACTACTGAAAATTGGCTATAGGTTGATTATGATGCACCTTAGTTACTTCAATCCATCTATTGCACATATTCCATACTTTATGAGATACTTTGCACAAAAATAATAGGTGAGCCACACTTTCCTCCTAATATAAGCATAGCTCACACAATTTATTTTATAAGTGTATCCCTCTCATAGGTAGTTTGTCCTTTGTTAGTAATTTGTCCAACAACACTCTTTACCCTAATAGATGTGCCTTCGGGATTACCTTGGTGTTCCATAGCATTTTAAATACACTTACCCCCACCCCTTCTAGGTTTCCTTGCAATATATTGTATGCATACTTTACTATAAAGATGCCTTTATCATCTTCCTTCCAAGTCCACGTGTCCAGGCTTCCTTAAAATATTTTCTTATTATAGACTCAAGAAGTTGTTAAATTCCACTTCTAAGTATCCCCATCCCAACTTCCAAACTCCCTAATTATTCGGTCTTTACTATTAGAAATCATATAGAGCCTAGGAAACCTACAATTGAGTGGTTCACCCCCTATCTATCTTCCCAAAACTTTACTTTGTTGCCTACTTCTACACTCCATTCCACATGCTTATCCAACCATGTGCCTTGCTTAACACTCCCGCATATAACACATAAATCTTTCCACCATCATGAATCTTTCTTAGATATTTTATGTTGACTCAAGTTCCTCTAGGATCCATACTTTAACTCCAGTACCTCTTTCTAGACACCTTGATCCTTCGTTCGTAGTCTCCATTTCCATTTGGCTAATAAGGCTAATTTAAACTTTTCAACGTTCTTATGCCTAGTCCCCCTTTCTCCTTAGTTTTGCATATGTTGTCCCATCTAACCCAAGTTATCCTTATCCTTTGAGCCCCAACCTCAAATAAAATTTCTCTATATCTTTTTTTTTCTTTTTCAGAACACACTTTTTGGTGCTTTGAAGAAGGATAGGTAATAAAGTGGTAACGATGATAGTACTGATCTTGTAAGGCATACTCATCCAACATAAGATAACAATTTTCCTTTCCACCTAGATAGCTTGTTATTGACTTTAGATATCATGACTTGCCAGAATTATTTTTTCCTTGGATTACCCCCTATTGGCATACCTATGTACTCAAAAGGAATATCCACGTTCTCGCAATTTAATATAGTAGACACTTTTTGCATGAATTCCTTATTTAGACCCACTCCACTAACCTTAGTTTTAGAGAAGTTCACCTTAAGTCCTAACACCAATTCAAAGCTTTTTAAGATAACTTTTATTACCTTTATATTTTGAACATGAGCATCAGAAAAAAAGAGGATATCATCTGTGAATTGTAATAACCTCACTTTTATTTTGTTTTTACCCACCATTACACCAACATATAGGTTTCTCTTAATCACTTGTCTGACCAACCCTGCTAGACCCTCTACTACTACGAGGAATAGGAATGGAGCCAAAGGGTCCCCTTATCTCAAACCCCTTGTTGGGGAGCCATTGACCAGGATAGACACTGAAGATGATTCCATGTATTGTTTTATCCTTCCAACCCATTGAGTACAATATGGAATAGGAAACATGACAAATTAATAAGGTATGAAAGATACTATGCTTCTCAAGACCAAAATTAAAACTTACATGTAAATAAAAAAAAAACTTATCTCGAAGTATATTTGCGAAAATAGACGTCATAGATTAAACAAAAAGTGTGACAAAATTGATATCTATTGAGTAACTTTTACGCTAAGTAGGAGTTTTAGGACATTTTAATTTTGAAATATTAATTGTCATTTAACATTATAAATAAATAAGACATCGTGAACACTTTGAAAGATAATAGTATGTTCATAAAACATTCATTTCTATAAAAAATGCCTTGATGTTATATCTATCAACGAGATCAGTTGTCTTGAAATCTCTTCGAACTTTTATTCCTTTTCTCTCTACTTAAGGTTCTCTCTTTCTTTTAAATTTTCTTTAGTCTCTTCCTTCATTACTACTCATTTCTATCAACTATATTACATAAAGTTCTAATCATAAAAGTTTAATTTTACGTAAAACTTTTCATTATAAAATGTGTTTGCTATCTATATTTTTAATTCGAGATCAAATTATTTACATTAATATGAGTGTAATATATAGAATATGCAAATAATTTTTGTTGTATATATTATTTTGAGGACTTTATGCCTTTGATTGTGCAATATATAGAATATACAAATATTAACGTATATGTGTGTGTACTTTATGATATTACTGACTTGTACATGTATAGTAAATCAGAACATTATAATGATAAGACCTTAGTATAAAGGTTTTCATTCTTTTATTTATTCTTTTCTTTTCTTTTTTCTTTCTTCCTCTTACTTCATTTTTCTCTCATTCTCTCAACACCCTTTCCTCCGACACTTGTCTTTGTTTATTAAGTCATTTCTCATGTTTTCCATCAATAGATCTTACCAACTAGAAGGTAGTTGAATACAAAACATTTTATTTGATCATCGGTTCATTAAGAGTAAATTCTTTTTCTATAACTTTTCCTTATCCTTATTCTTTTAGTTCTATTTGTGACTTTCTCATAATTTCATCTGTTATTACTTGAGAAATTTTATTAACTCAACTATTATATTTTCTTACGAGTGTTTTAGTGATGTTCTCTTAGGTTCCTAGAGGTTTGATGTTTTTGTGCTCTTTTGTCTATTGCTCGAGACATAAACATCCTCCAAGGGAGCCGATTAAATTATATTTATTTATTTATGTATTAAATTTGATTTGTTGAAACACAAATTACTTAGTATCGATGTTGATTTTTCATTGAAAGTAAAAGTAAACTTAGTGGAGTTATGATATAGAATATTTCATATATAATTGATTGTGAGTATAAATAAACCATTTTTAGTTTGATTTCAAGTAGAAGTTAACATGTCAAGCATGTTGTTTTGAGTATTTAAAATAAGATTGGAATTAGTAAAAATTAATTGTTGAATCTATTTTGGTTTGCTACAAATTTTAGTTGTCTACATTTTTTTTTCCAAGCAAAACATTGTGGCTTTATTAAGAGAGATGTTGAAGTATTTCTCTTTCATTTGTGGTTTATTTGCAACAAGAGGTCACTAAAGCACAAAATTTTTTCCTTGTTTAGATAAAAGAAGCTGATTAAGTGAGTGACATGCGAGTAGGGTCACTTGAAGGCTCGGGTAGGTAAAGTTCTTGCTTTAAGCCTCCAAAAAATGGTCTTCAATTTTTTTTAATACTAATATACCTTTATTAGATTAATTTTAAAATTATGTTTTGGAATAAAATTCAATTCAATTATTATAGGTGACTATTAATTTTTATTCGTATTAAAAATTATATTTAATGAGTTAACAACTAAGCATAATTTTGTTTAAGAAAAAAAGAGTAATTAGTTATCTTTATTCTCTTACTAATCAATTTTGATTTCTATTTCTTTCTCTCTATGTGACTTTTCATGTATTGGTTGTACTCCTTGATTCCTTGCTTTCTTCTTGAACATTACTTTAGTAGTTCATAGTTGTTCACAAATTATTCTTAAGTTTGTTTTAGACCTCCCTAACCCTTGAATTGCCTCATCATGCGAGTAATTTGCAATATATATTTTAGTTCAAATAATTTGTGTGAAATGTGTGTGTGTGTGTATATATATATATAT
>Ga0209589_1013666_pt1 | contig 10503 bp, 3 predicted proteins | sample CowpeawhiteBW_FD_187525 | JGI IMG/M metagenome (GOLD analysis project Ga0209589, IMG submission 187525) | Root nodule microbial communities of legume samples collected from California USA - Cow pea white BW (SPAdes) (version 2) | ecosystem: Host-associated > Plants > Roots > Nodule | place: USA...
TTTTTTTTTTTTTTTTTTTTTTCAGTTGATATGCTTTTTGTAATTTATTGAATGACAATGAATTTCAATTCATTATAATTTTGATTAGTTGATATGCTTTTTGTAATTTATTGAATGACAATGAATTTCAATTCATTTTAATTTTGATTTGCTGGTATGGTTGATTTTAAGACTTTGGTTTGGCCATGGAAGTGTTAGTTAGGAAATGCCTATGTGTTGACGAACGTTGGGATTATGATTTGAGAGTCTCTGAGTTCAGTAGCATGGGAGTTTGTGGCCCAGTGCTTTGAGATGCCATGTAGCATGATGAAGAGAAATTACATTTGTAAAGCTTCTTAGTTTTCTGTATTACAAAGAGAATGATAGGGAAAAAAAACGGAAGTGCTTGATTAGAATTAGTCATTATCAGATAATGTGGTACACAGAAGGCATAATAGTAAGATAATAGTAAGGAGAGTATTTTAACACAATTTGTATGACTGAAGAAACGTGTGATTGGGGAAGGAAAATTTTCAATGTGGCGTGCTTTGTGGTGCTTTGGTGGGAACGTGTGTTGCGGAGTGGTGGGGGCTGTTGTTGGTGCAATGAAATGCAATGCAAATGGTGGTATTTGTCAAATCTGTGCTCCGCAAATAGTGTGTTGAATGCTGCAGTTTTGAAGTATGCACACAAACAAGAACAGGACTTTTTTTTCTTCTAATTATGTTCCATATAGAGATTTCTTTGGATACATGAGTGGATAACAAATTGTTAATATTTTTGTTTCAACGGCTATTTTTACAATACCGACTCAAGGCGTTGTCCAGTGAACTACAGAAAGTGAGTGTGAGAAGATTTTTCTATGAATTGTTCGAGTCTGATATTACTTTTCTCAACACTCTATCATAGCTTCAGATTTTTTTGGTGCAACAAAGTGTTTAATCAGTTTGGACTTGATGATGAATGATTTTGACATAATTCTTTGTTTGAAGTGTTCTCTATTCTAGGATTATCATTAAATTAACCCTGGTGCTTTTACAGCTTCGTTGTTTCAGTAAAGCTTGAACATCATTTGCTAATTAAGGTTCACCAGGCTCCTACATCAATAGATGACAAGCATAAACAGAGTTTTGTCAACTCCAGAAACTCTGTTAAACGTTACAGGAACTGAACCTCTAATTACAGTAGGAAAAATCTGCTAAACTGCAAAGTTTAAAAGATTCTTGAAAATTATCAAATATTAAATTTACCTCACCACATTAACAATAACTGATATGAGTTGTAGAACTTCATAGATTACAGTGAACAAAAAATGTTGACAAGGATCAAATTGAAAGGTAAGATTGCAAGAACTTGTCCAAAAACTCATTTGCATTACTCCTCATCTGCTGTGAATCCACCAGAGGAGGTTACTGAATGAGTTTCCATCATCAAAACCTGTCAACCTTCTTATTTGCTTTAATGCTGTACTTTTATCATAAATTCCTTGCAAGGCATAGGTGAATCCCTTCCAGCCTTCTACATTCGTTTTATTCTTCAAAGAAGGTAGTGTCCATTCCACAAGCTCCTTCGTATAAACAGTATCAGAGAACAAGGTCTCAGTGACAGGTAACAAGGGTAGAACTTGGATACTAAGCCTGCACTCTCTACATTCCGCAGTAGCCCACCATAGCTTACTGTCCCTCTTGTTAGCCCACAGAATACCCACGATCCTGTTATCTTTTGCAAATTCTTCTTCATACAAGTTGTCTTCTGCTTTTACATGCCACCATGTTTGTGTGGCACGAATTTCCAATGCTAACAGTGTCGATCCAGTATCAACAAGACGGCTATCACCATAAGCTAGACCCATCAAAGCTGCTGCATAATATGCATTTACAGCTTCACTTGTACTCTCCTGATTCCTTCCATCTTCAAATTCAGTCAGCCCTGAAGCCCAAGAGTGTAACTTGTAAAGGTCAAAACACCTTAGGCGTGGATAATCTGAGTTATACCTTTGGCCCAAGTTCATAAAATCTGTCGCAAGTGAATAAGCTTGCGGTTTGAATTTTTTGCCCCAGGCAGGGTCAATCTTTGCAAGAACTGCAATTCCATAAAGGAAGTACCCCAAATGAAAATGGTGATCGTTATATATTCCAAAACCAAAATCAGCAGTTGAATCTGTGGAGCCTTGTTCAGTAACAAGTCCACGCCATTTTCTTTCGTACAGAAAACCATTCCCTTTGAAAGTTCCATCCAACCAGGGCTCAATGGTTTCCTTCAGAAACTTTCTAATCTTGGGAATCACCTTATAATAAGACACTTCTTCTGCGATCAAGGCTAACCTTGCAGCCCTTCCAACAAGCTTCCCATAGAAATAAGATGAATTTGTTGTTATTGCAGAAGAATTTAGCCCCTTGACATCCTTATAAAGTGCGGAGACAATCTCACCAAACGACTCTTTATTGATCCCTTTCTTAGAATGCCATGTGACAGGAATAGGATCCGTCTCCAACACCCACGAATCTCCAACAACACCAACAAGATCACCGTCAACACTTCGATACTTAAAATCGTGCAGAACGGTAACGTTACAGTCACGTGATAGAAGCTTAGCATGAAGAGGGTGAGCTAGCATGAGCAAGTCCCCTGACCGTTTCTTTTGCCATTTATACTCCAAACGGAAAGGCTTGCCGAGTGTTGCATCACCCGACACGGGGTAACAAGAACTGAACTTGTCAAGAGTTGCGACATTACTGGGGTTGGAATCAGGCAACGCTGCTATACGAATGATGCCAGAAAACGGCTTGGATGTAACCTCGGAAGGAACATGGTTCAAATAGATAGGGGACGAGGTGTATATGAGCCATGTCTGAGTGTTGTTAAGCTGAATGATAAACTTGGTATTGCCATCATAGGAAGACAAAGAGAGTATGGTGTGCACTGTTTTGATGGAAAGAGAGGTTGGTTTTGTGACAGAAGCAGTTATGAAAGGGCTTCCTCTGACAAGAAAGAACCTGAGGTTGGAACTTGGGATGTCCAAAGTGACACCGAGGTCACTGTAGGATGAGATAACACGGTTTTGTCCATAGGAGGTTGTTTGAGAGGCTGAAATGGTGAGATCTGGGACAAAAACTTGGTACAACACTGCTGCTGTGAAGAAGAGAAAAGGGTAGGAGGCAGAGAGTGAGGAGTTTGAGGCCTGAATGTGATAGGGGTGAAAATACTCAGGCTGTGTACCATTTGGAATAACGAAGTTCTGGAAGAAAGAGTTTGTGGGGAGTGGAGAAGAAAGAAGGTTTGGTGAGAAGTAGGTTGAAGGGTCTGGGAGAACTGTGGATTGAGTTTGAGGGAATAGAAAAGAAGGAGACATTGTTTGTGATGAGGAAGAGATGTGTTTGCTTGCTGCAATGTTTGTGCTCTCTTATATGAACCAAGCTAAGAGTTTCTTTGACCTGCCATGTTGACTTTAGAATAATTATTACACTTATTGCCTCACAATCCTTGTGTTTGGTTTTGTAATGGGAAAACAACATTTACCTTCTCACACTCTTCTTATACTCCCAGCCCAGATGTGACGTAATTGGAAGCTGTTGACTGGGTAAATTATACGTTATAATTCAAGCTTAAATTACTCTTTCTCTCTTACAAAAATGCAGAATTTGTATATGACTTCGATAAAATAAATTATCATTTTGTGCTATAACAAAAAAACTTATTTTTATTTTCATCTATATCGCTTTCTAATAATTAAGTGATGTGTTAATGATTGAATAAGACATATTTTTCCAATAACTTTTTTCTATCTTTTTTTTTTATGATTTTTGTTCTGTTTTTGTTTTCATATATAACTTTTACTTTTGTTTTGATTTCTAGTATTTCTTAAAACAATTAAGTGATGAATTTTTTGTTATTTTATTGAATTAAATATGTTTTTTTTAAATTAAAATTAGCCTTTCTCGAAATTTTTGTCTAATTTAATTTTTCAATTTCTAAAAATGAGTGTATTTAATCTTTTTTAATCAACTTCAACTTTTATGAAAATATTTCAAACGCGGTTAGTGTTACCATTTTTGAATTAATGTTAATTTAGAAATGTCATATAAATTTAAATGTATTTGAAATAATTTAAATATCAGTTGAAACATGTTTGAAACTTAAATATTTCTTTAATATTTGATTAAAATAATCAAATTTACACATTTTTTTAAATTGACAAAAATTTTAAAAATAACTAATTTCATTTTAACTAAAAATTAAAGGACCATAAATATATTTAATTCAAAAAATAACTAACGGACATATTACATTAATTAATTAATTAATTAGTTATTAATTAATTAAGACGTTCATTGAACCACAGGAAAAAAATTAACATGTTAATGAGATTCTTGTGTCACTTAATATAAAAATCGTCAAATAACGGTTGTTGTTAAATGGTTGTGCGAAAAAACAAGAAGCAAAGTTAGTAAAGTTATGAAGTGTAAAAAAGTTATTTAATTCTGAAACTTATAATAGTTTTCATTTGTTGGTTTGTGTTTGCTGGCAGTTTAGTTGGACGACATGGAAGATCGATTCCAAGGATTGTACAAGTTCCAAGCGGAACGGAAACTTTTTCTTTGCTTTGTTAAACCTCTCTCTCTTTCTCCACTTTTCAATGCATTATTCTTTAATATTCAAATATGGCATATTTTAAGAGTTTGTTTATGGATCGCACGACAAACTCTTATAGTGGAATAATGTTATATTCTTGTGTAAATTGTCTTGATATCTATAAAAGATATTTAATATCTTGAAAACATAAAATGTTTAATATATTTATTTGTGAACTATACTAATTAAGAAAAGTAGCAGGAAGAAAATTTTAGCGGATTCAGAATGACTCATTCTTACATAACTATTCTAAGTATAACACATCACATAATTGATTATCGTGTTAAGTTAAAAATAGTATTAGAAGTTTAGCAATTATTGAGAATATTGCCGTTGGACATCTATGTTTGGCTTTGTAGTGTTTGAATGTCGAATCCATGTGTAGCACAGTGGCCATATGCTGAAAGCAAAATACCATTCATTGTTTTGTCTTTTTCAAAGTGAAAGCCAAAACCTATGTACTTTACAATTTGATTCTTCTTGTGTGTAGTGTTTTATATTTATAATTATAATTTATATCTTTCTTTTCAAATTCTCATAATGTTTGAGTTTCTAAAAATATATTACATGGATAATAAGTTTGTAGGTGTTTTACTTATGTTTTATTCACAGTACTTATATTGTACTTAATGCGATACTTCTAATTTATCTTAGATTTCTAATAAATATATTTAAGGTTATTATACATTAAAAAGTACTTAGTTACTATGCAACTTACTAAGTGAAATTAAGTTTGAATATATGATTGCATTTTATTCAGCAGATATTTACTACTTGTTGGGACCTTAACCATATTGAATAAATTATACTTGTGATCTAGACAAAAATAAAAAATAAATTGAGGAGCATGTAATAAGTGTAAAATTATAATTTTCTTAAAATACCATTATTTAATGTAAAGTGTGAATGGATTTTGTTGTTTGATTAAGTGTTTTTTGAGGAAGTGTTCTTTATTTGTAGTTAGTGTCACTCAAGATTGAATTTTGTTATTTTAAACAAGAGTACGTGTGCAAAAAAATAATAAAAATTGAAAGGCTGATATATGAATAGGTTTTATTGAAGGAATTGGTCTCCATAGAAGAGCAATATTTTAAAAAGAGTGAATCAGAGCATGATCTTGCAAAACTCCCTGCAAATTAGGGAAACAATATTTAATATTTCTACATATTTTATATAATTTTTATGAAATTTTAAGAATACAAGACTTATTTTTAAACTCCTACCTCCAATAAATTTTGTTTACCAATTAATTTTATAGATATCTCTCATTTTAGTAATAATGTTAAAGAAAATTTAAATATATATTTTTCTTTACTTTTCTAAAACCTTCCTTAAAAAGAAAATTGTATCAGGAGTTCTAAATTTTAAAGTGGATAATACTCATATGCAACAATAAACTCAAAGTTAAAATATCAAGGCTATATGTATAAAAATTCCTTTAACATTTGATTGGAAAAAAATTGTTCTGATATTCTAAATAGTGTCATATTAGTTAAAAATAAAGATAAAAATAGTTTAGATATATTTTAATTCCATTTTTAAACTCAAAATAAATAATACCTGAAATACATATAATGATTAAAGTTTAATATTATTAGAGGTATTAGAGTAAGAAATTTATATTCACTTGTAGCAGTAAAACTATCATTTGATGAAAAAATATATCATGAAAGAAGCTATAAATTTGAATTATTTCTACCACTATTTTTTCAATTAAACGTGTGATTTTGATGGACAAAATTATATAATATAAGAAAGTAATTTGCAAAGAAAATTAATATAAGAAATGGGTGGAAGGAAATTTAAATACATTTAAAATTAAATAAACTGAAAAAAATAAGATTTAAACACGTTTTTATTCCCTCCACGTAAATCACGTAAATGTGCAATTGAAAGTTGTTATTGTCCAAAATTTTAATATATTTAAATTTTTAAACTTTAAAAAAATAGGTATTATTATTTAATTCACAACCAACGACATTAACATTTGTATTAAACAGTATTCTAAACTAGTTTGCATTTGAACGAAAATGAAAACGTATCAAATTATACAAACAGTCAAAAATTGAAATGGAGTTAAACATATAAAAGAAATTATGCCATTGAGTTATAATAATTATATATATTTATTTTTAAAATCTGAGACTAATTTATATCAAAATTCGAGATATATATGAATTTTAATTTTAAATTTAAAAATTAAAACTATATTTAATCTACAAAACAAAAATAAAATGAAATACAGTAGGATATTAATTTTTATGTACAGTGAATATAAAAATATATAAAATAACAAAATATATTATTTATATGCTTTTTAAAGTAATTATTTTAAACACTAACAAATTTAGCATGACCGTAAGTTAGATAACACGTCTTCCGTGTTTTTTAAGTATTTCCTAGTTGGAACTATAATTTTACTTTGATATTCCATATATATAGTACAAGTTTTCATTAAACATTAATACAAGTTAATATGGTTATTAAAGTGAAAATTTAATTTTAATTAGAGATTAATCTAAATTTTATACGTCTATGATATTTACTCATCATCAACTATTCTGATGTCAGCTAAAACTTTCATTGAATTACTTTTTTTCTTATCAAAATTATGTTCATTTGCTTGTTTTAAGTATTTTATTTTTCTGTTTTTGTAGATTTAATGTTGCTAATTTTAGTTTTTTTATTTTGTTTCTAGTGCTTCGAAATTGCAAAAAATGGTGTATATTTAGATGGAGTTGAGGGTATATGGAGGGATGTAAAAACCCAATAATTTTATTGAATGCAAGGACTAGAAGAGAAAATTCTAGATGAAAATAAAAAAATAAAAGTAACAATATATATATATATATATATATATATTTAAATGTATTCTTGTTTTGAAAATCTATAAACAATTTTTTAAGAAAAATTAGATTAGAAACGTGTATGATTTGATTTGATTATATTGAACTGTGTTGTCAGAGTAGATGACCGTTGAAAAAAATATAATGTAAATTAATTCTGATAATCTTCAACGCTTCACTGATTGTTAAAATATAATATAATATTATGAAACTGGTTGAGTAATGGCTTAAACACTCGTTAAGAAATTAAGAAAAAATCAGAAGGAATGTAGAAAATATCTTTTCTGAATATTATTAAAAGTAAAAAATCAAAATCGTAGTCTGTACGAAATCAAATATCGATGGTTTACGTTACAACGCTCCCTCATAGACAAGGTAGCAGGTGACCGTTAAAGAACAAACAAAAGTGCTTTCGCATATTCTTAAATCAAATATATAATAAAGATTTCATAAAACAGAAAACCAATTCAATATTATTATCAAACATATAATAAACATTTCATAAACATGAAAGCGAATATTAATATTATAAAAAATATTATTATTGTGAAAAATACAACTACAAAATTTTGATAATACGATCATAATAAATTCAGTTGTCACCTATACAAATAAATTGACAAAGTTAACGAAAAAAATACATAACCAGGGTATAAGACCAGTTAAAGAACAAACAAAAATGCTTTCGCATATTCTAAAGCAAATTAAAAAACAAAAAACCACCCTTGGACTTTCTTTATTATTATTTATTAACCAAAATCCATGAATTGATTCACTAATTAATTTTACAAAATAATTAATATTATCACTATTATCAACTATTGAATAATAATATATATATTTTAGTTAATGTAATGATGTGAAACTTCTATCAAAATAAGTTTAATGACCTAATACGGTGTGAATAGTGATTGAATTGTAATGCAAAATCGTTCTATACAGCAGTGTATAATATATTTTTTTTTATTAATGGGAACAATATACATTTAAAACAATAGATAATTTATATTGTAAAAAAAATAAAAATAGAAAGACATTCCCTTTATTTTAAACTAGTATACACACAGGGATTGTTGCACCTGTGTGTATGTATTTTTTAAATATGCGTGATATTATATTAGTATGTGATGATAATGGAATATTTTTGAGTTAATGTATCAAAAAAGATGAGAGAATAACCGTTGATAAACAAAAATAAAAAAAGAGATAGACAATTTAAAAAAAAAAAAAAAAAAAAAAAATAGAAAATTTAAAAAAAAAAAAAACTTGTAAAAGTAATTGTCAATTTTCAAAAATGTAATAAAATAATTATATTTTAAAAGGTAAAATTGGTATTTTGAAATATGGACACAAAAGAATGAATCTTTCTATATATTGTTATAGATGATAATTTTTAAATTAATATAAATTTAAAAAAGTTTTAAAAAGTTTTAAAATGTAAAGAAATTAATCTTAGTTGATTTTTTAAAAGATTTTTGTTTCTAGTCAATTATAATTTTTAGTATATTGTCATGTAAAAATAAATAAAGAAATGATTTCACATATATTTTATTAAAGTAAGAAAAAAAATCAAATGAATTGACACTTACAAAATAGAATAAGCAATATTTTTTAAATAAAAATGAAATAAATTACTATTTTAAATTAAAAAATAGTTTTTCTTAAGTTCCGTGCAATTCCCTTCAATATATATTTGATTTTAGTCTATATTGACGTTTCAATAAAGGCATCAAAGTCTTGCTTTTTCCTCAGACGTGCTTTGTAATTGCAAAGACTGTTCTTTTGTTTGGTATTATTAGCAAAAAGATATTTTCTTTCAATAATCATGTTATAAATTGTTAAATTATGAAGACTTAAATAGTTTTAACTCCTTGATTTAACATAATTTTTTTAATTATTTAAAATATGTCGAAATTAATGTTGAAAAAAGACCGTATTATTTCCTTTCAGTACGTTTCAAATGGAGAACAACACGCTATCAATTCAATTGCCATCTCGAATCAATCAATTCATCGTAAAATAACACATGTCAATTTTTTATTTTATTTATTTGCGAGAAAAAAAATATATGTTCCACTTTAATGAATTTTCTTTTTACTAAATTTAAAAATATATTCTAAACATCCAGCTTATATTAAACACAATAAAAATGAACTGAAATGAAAGAGAGAGAAATGAAAATCAGAAAAAGTGGTTCAAGTTGTGTGTAAAGTGTCCAGATCCAGGAATTGGCACATAGGTCAAGATTTGCAATAATTTGAGCAGCCATGTATGACCCAAAACCCTAAAATAATAAATACTTCATAAATAATAAATACCTACAACAAGCACTTATGTCACAAATATTCAGGCCATGTGTTTGGTGAGCAACTTGAATAACTTTCTTTTGGAGCACACTCAAAAATTACTCATTTTTTCTGTCAGAAACTTTGTGTGTTCTGGATCTATTCTAGTTTATTAATTAAATTGGTTAAATTTTTTTTTTATCTTACTCTTAATTTTATTATGTTCTTTCAAATGTTTTCAAATTAGTCTTATTTTTCTCAATAGTAACTTTATACAATCTTCTTTTATTAACATTATTACAATCATCACACCTAACAGAATTTGATTCTTTGTTAGATTTTTTTTATTTTTTTATTGTGTCTTTATAATATATTAATTACCATTAGTTTTAACGTTTTAATAATATTTAAAATTTAAATATAGTGCTTTTTAATGTTTAGAATAGGATAATCTCAAAAAATTAATAAAAAAATCTGAACTCTGTTATGAAATAAAGTGAATAACATAGAGAATGACGACAGATAATAGAGAAGAGAAAAAACAAGAGAGAATGAGAATGAGAGAATAGGGAGCAACTCATCTGTCTATTATTATTGATATGAAGAGTCCTATTTATAGATACAATATGTAATTCATAAAGGAAACAAATCAACTTAGTTAATACAAATATTTACCATAAAGAGTAATGAATCATATGAGTAAATGTATCAAATCAATGGACAATCATTAATTCATAACACTCCCCCTTGAGTGTCCATTG
>Ga0209589_1013668_pt1 | contig 10501 bp, 6 predicted proteins | sample CowpeawhiteBW_FD_187525 | JGI IMG/M metagenome (GOLD analysis project Ga0209589, IMG submission 187525) | Root nodule microbial communities of legume samples collected from California USA - Cow pea white BW (SPAdes) (version 2) | ecosystem: Host-associated > Plants > Roots > Nodule | place: USA...
AGAGGGAAAGGTAACGAAGGGAATCCATGTGGACATTGCTTCGAATGCTTGTGAGGGACCTGCAGTCCTCCAAATCTAATATCTCAAGCTTTTTGAGAGAGAAAATTGATGGATGAACACTTGTCAACCCTACACAGGATCGAAGATCTATTACTTCAAGGTTTGGGGCCATTGAAAAGTCTGGCAGGTCCTTTATGTTTGAGGATGAATACAGCATAAGGACCTTTAAATTCACAAGATCCTGTAGCAGTTGCAAAAAGATATTATTCAAGACTTTGCATGGATTAATGTTAATTTTAGATTAAAAGGAATACGTATATTATTTACCGGCACTTCTTGCCATAATTTTTTCAGCCGGCTATATGGCAAGTGCAACTCGACTAGATTTTCTACAGAAAAGTTTGAAGGCAAAGATTCCAAAGGATAATGCGCCCAACCAAGATATCTTAGCTCATTCGGCAGAGATTCAAGCCCTTGATGAAGATACAAGCCCCACGGTTCATAGAAGCGAATATCACGAGTTCCTGCAGTATATATAAATATTCAGAAAGTGGAGCTTGCTCATCTTAGTAAATACTTGTGGCTTTAAATGTAGTTGTTTGATTCTCAACAAGTTCACGACTATGCTTCATGGAGCAAAACGAAATCTGTTTCCAAAGTTTCATCTAAAACTAATTTAATAAATACTACTTTCAAACAAATTCAAAATATCAGTACAATCACACTATTTACATTAGACTTTTAAACTAATGTATAGGAAACTAATTTTACTCATTTAAATCATATTCAAAACTCGGTTTAAGAAACTATACATTTAACATGCATAATCTACCCTCTATCTGAACATCATATCAATAGTAAACATTCTAAAACCAAAATATATTAAACTAATATATTAAACAAAAATATATTTCTTCTTTTTTGGTTTCAGTTTATCTTGACAGTTTAAAACCACCAAAAATCATGTTTTAAATTTAAATTATATAGTTATATTCTAGAAGCTCTCAAAACTTCAAATTCACAATCACCAACTGTGTATTACACTATAGCATGTGTCATTAGGTTTACACCAAGAGATTTGAAAAAATATAAATTAAGAAGCTATATAGAAATTTAAAAAATTGAGAATAAGTTATTAAATTTAAAGAGAAAATAATCCTTTAATCGAAGTTGTGTGAGAAGATCTCACCTTACATTTATAAAGTTAAGACAAAAGTCTAATCTCGGTGATTTTCTTCACATGCTCAATTTAAATTGTATTTTATAGGATAATAAAACTTCATAACTGTTATAAAATAAAAGTAATTATAAATAGAAAAAGAGAAGATAGAGAGTAACTTTTGTGTGTTTTATTAGCGGTAATAGATACAATATGTAATTCCATTCATAAAAGATACAAATTAAATCATTAATACAAATAAAGAAGGAATCATAAATGATACTCTTATCTCTCTCAATTCTATATTTTGAATAAAATCCTTCCATGGAACGTATTTGTATGTGAGCTTTTCGTGATGTTATTTTAACCCTCGGTTTCAAACTTGGTTGAATGTTGAGACTGTTATGCAGATAGCGAAAACAGACTATGTCGTACATCAAATACATATGATCTGATTTAATACAATGATCTGGTCTTTTCCAGATCACATTGTTGGTGTGCTACCTTTACCCTCACGTTCACCTCCAATCATATTAAATTCCAAAACTGAACCCCTATATGGAACTTCTGAAACAACGAAGCCAAAAAATGAAAACCAACTGAGATAAGAAAAAAAAAAGAAGAAGAAGAGAGAGATCAATTTTCATGCACTCACAAGTACACATAGGTTTTTGTTTGATAATCATGCATCGATATAATATTTTCTTCAAGCATACTTGTTAGAGGTTTATCCTTCAACCTTTCTAACCCCACAGCCACTGAATAAACATCATTTTTCATGTTATGTATACTATACTAGATTCAGTAGCCCTAATAGAAACATGCAATAAATATATATATATATAATCTCCTTTTCATTCAGATCAAGTTTATCATAACTCAGTTTAATAGTCACATTTTTTAGTCTTTATAATGGCTTTTGATGACTTTCTTTGATAAAACTAGTGGTTTTGAATTTCAATTTTATTTGATTTAAAGGCATTCAAGTTGAAAATTTCGTAAGGCTTCTTCAAAGTTTAATGTTCAAAATCTATCAGTACCAAACGGTCCAGAAAACGCATGTTTATTAGAAGTGAAAAAGAAAACGTTCCTGTAAATCAACCAGAGATTGTAGACAATTTTAGTGTTAACTAAATTTGAAGATAAATTATATAAAATATATTCTCATGGGAATAAATTAGACGAACTTTTATACGAAGAATTCTTCCCTCAACCTATTAATACAATCTATTAGGTATATGTGAATTGTGAAATCATTTTTCCCTGTCGAAAAAAAACTACTTTAAAGAGATTATTTTCATGTTTTTTCTCTTATATTTTAGAAAAAAAAAAGACAATAATTATTAGATAAAAAAAAAACACAATTGTTATATATATTTCTGTAATGATTATCTTACCAATACATCGATGCCCGTCATTCCAATAATTGGTACATCTTCTGACTTCAATTGTAGTAAGGGTTGTGCATGTGAAAACTGTTTACCAACTGCATAGCACTCTTTAGAATTAACTTTCTGTCTAAGATTGAACATCATTGACGAGACACGTTTAATAATCTCTTTAACAAGCTCAGCATCATCCCTGCACAATATCAATAACATCTCAATTATATTGAAAAATTCCGTACTTTGTTAAAGCTAGTGAAATATTTCAACATATGAAAATGTGCTCATGAATTTAAATTATTTTTGGGTTTAATGTTATCATTAAATTGAATATACCAGAAAAAAAAACAAAAAAAGCTATGGCATGTCAATTAACAGTACATGTTTCGGGTTGAACTTCTTGCAAGTTCAAGTTCAAAAACTATAGAAAGAGAGAAGCATAAAAATTTGGTAATTATTTATTGAGGAAAAAACAAACCGAAAAGTAGATGAATGAAATCCTGCTAGATTAGCAGATTCCTTCAAAGCAAATCTCCAGGTTTGCAGAGTGGTGACGTTGTATTTTGTTTGATGAGCAACAAAGGCCTCTCCATAACTTCCCCTCTGATGTCGAACATGTGAAGGATCTACTTTGTAGAAAATAGGTAGTAGAATGTGTTCATATTTACTACTACACTCAACAATTTTCACAAGTTCTAACAAACACCAGCTCGAAGAAGCATAGTTTTCTGAAAATATAACCAAATAGATAGATGATACTTCAATTGATCTAAGAAGTACATCAGATATTTGACGTCCTTTGGGGATGTTAATCTACAAAGAAGGTAATCTTGTTTTGAGAAAGGGCTTCAATCAAATGACTAAGGAAACCTTCACGAACATCTGGACCTCTAAAGCTAACAAACACATCGTACTTTGATTCTGGGGCGTCACTGGAACAAGAAGAAGATGTCACCTTTCCCAGCAAGAGACAAACAAATACAACATGTGCGATCGTATTATAAATGCGAAAAGAAGACATTTGTTGATCTTTCTTCACCTCAGAACCCTAACAACATAAAATAAAAATGATCAGCCACAACATATCTGACAGTAAAAAGTATTGAGAAAAAGCAAAAGAATCAATAAGCATACGAAAGAATAGATCAAACAGCTTCTTTCTTAAAAGAATCTACAAATGCTTGTTTCGAAGAGAGACGCGATTATATAGGTGTTTGTTTTTCCGTTTGGAAGCAAATTTTGACTAATTTTTTTGAAATCTACCAAAAAGTTGGTTAATTAACCCAATTGACCCTTGTGATGTGCCAAGCATGTCATCACTAGCAGAAAAACAATTTTTAGCGTCAGTCTGATACTGACGGTTACGATAATGACATTAGACGGTATCTTCTATTTTGTATTTTGGTTTATTAAGTTGAAACACATGTATTATTTGATATTTGAAAGGCGTTTTAAATTTCAGAGTTTTATTTTGTTTCGCACTTCTTCTTAAAGCCATTTACGTTTCCTTTGTTGCTTGTTCATCATTGTTGCTTCCATCTTCATTCTTCCTTGGGTGGCGATTGAACCAGGGTTTTTTATTTTTCTTCATTTTTGCTTGCTTAGTTCAGGTGTATGCAAAAGTGTCCAAGTATCTGATGAAATCCGACATCGGTTGGTTTGGTAAGAGCTAATAAATTACTTATGCTATAAAATTAAATGTTTGACCACTTGTATAACCATGGAGTCGTATGTTAGAAAATAATGTTTCTTGCCCATTAATGGTCCTTTTGGTTTAACTGCGCTCATAAGCATAACTGAAGTGTTCCTTGGTGGATCAGAATAAGATACTTTTATCGGCGTGGATATTACTGTGCGCGTGTACTTGTTGTTGTCTAGTCATTCTTTTTAATTCCCTTACAAAATGAGGACTTTGTTTGACTGGATCCATCATTTGTTTTTATTTCTAAAGGTGTATGAATGTTGAATATAAAGATTAATTAATGTTTATATTCAACTTTGATATTTTAATTGATGTTTGGCTTCCAGGCCTTGGAGCTTCAAAGAAATTTAGAAAATGTTTTTAGGTCAAAAATGGAAATCTCAGAGGTCAAAAGTCCAGAAAATTCAGTACAGCCATTGATGTTGATAGTGATTGCTCATAAATAAACCGTCCCAATAGGCTAAATAATTGATCATTTCATTTTTTTCATTTTATAAATAAGGTGAAAAAATTGTCTAAAGAAATTGAAGATTCAAAAGAGAAAGATAGGCTTACTGAACAAAAAGAGAAGTTAACTGGGGCTTTTGCAGTTCAAGAGAATTATAAAGAGACCCAAGAGATTATTAATAGCCTTGTTTTGGATTTCGTCAAAATCAAGTGTTATTCATCATCTAAATCAAACATGGTCCAATCAAAATTTTCGGTATCTGTTTGATGTTTTGTTAAAATTTTCACGTAAATTATAGAATAAGACAATTTCAATTTCATAATAATATATAAGTAAATATAAATAGTAAAGAATTTGGTAACAGAGAAAAGAAGGTACGTGAAACACCCATTGTATTAAAAAGAATAAGGAAATAAGTTTATAAAACAGCATAACTGACATAGTAGTAAAAACGGAAAAGAAACTGTCAGAAGAGTAGTTACTAATTTTGGCTTAAAGTAAGATTTTTAATAAATTTATGATTTTATAAATCGATTTTGTAGAGTTAAATTAGGTTTAAAGTCAATTATTAACATGGTAGCAGATGGAATCAAACATTATGCATTTACATATGTAACCAATAAATATTTATTTAAAGTTTATATGAACCATAAAATGTTATCTTATAGATTTGATGAAAAGAAAAAGAATTGATTATAAATAAAGAGATAAAAAAATGATTGATATCTATTGAAATGTTTGATGTCCAAGAGATTCAAGTAGATGAAGAATATTATCTAACATTCATCAAAGATATCCGATGTTACTATATAAAATCCACAACAAATCAAGAATAGGCGTTGGACAACATTGTTGTTGTTGGGCTACCAAGCCTCTGAATGGGCAAAAGATGAAAAAAGCCTAATGGTGTTGAGTTGTGGTTCAACGGACCGGGTTGGTGGCTACTAGTGCAAGGTGGTGGTCAAGCGACAGTCTAGTAGAGGTTGCCCCTTTCGTGTTTTAACTGATGGTGCCCAACGGTACTGACATCGAGCGATGAGGTCATTAACATGTCAATAGAGGGTATTTATTCATGTCTTCTGCGAGGGTTTGGCTCATTCTCTCACTCCCACACTTTCTCTCCATCTTGTGCGACTATGAGGGACCCTTGGAGGTTTCTATGGGTGCTAGGAAGTTCCCTCTTCTCCTCCTTGGATCTCAATCTTCATTCATGGTGTTTTTCCTCTTTTGGGGTTGAGGAGGGAAGGGATATGCAAATTGGAGATGTGGATGTGAATGGGATGCACAAATGGAGCTTGGAGCAACTATTAGGTGTTGTGGAAAAGGATCTTCTTCTTCTCTTTGATTTCAATTTCTTTCATATCTCTTCAATTTGTAAATCTTAAATTCTACACCATGATGGAGAGTTAAACCTATTTCTTGATATTATATGCAATAAACTGAATTCTTGTGTATTTGTGTTGTTAATATATATATATATATATATATATATATATATATATATATATATATATATATATATATATGCTTTTCCATTTCAATGTTAGTATTGGAGTTATATGTTTAGTGTTTGTCGTGGCTTGATCACCCATAGCTTAATTGTTGGTTATTGAGGTGTTGAAAAATATCTTATACAACTTAGAACAGAAATTAAGTACCTAATGAAACTTGCATATAGGAATATAATATGATTCATTAATAACCTTAAGACTTTAAGACATCATTTCATTGGTTGAGGATTTAAAGAATTGAAACTTGATGAGTTATTATAAGCTCAGAGTCACTAAAATACAATTTAAATATATTTGTGAGTTGAAATTTTATATGAAATTAGAATTGATATGATTATGAGTGCATGAGAATGAAGTACATATGAAATATAGTCTTGACAATTATAAGAATTTATGTTTATTTTTTGTCTTATACTCAAAGGTGGACTTTTATAGTGACAAAGGAGATATAGCTCCCCCAATTTTTTTTATATTCATATAATTTAATATATAATTTCAAATATTTTTTAAAATTTAAAATTTTTAATATATTTTATATATTTGATATTCAATAATTTTTTTATACAACTATATATAAAGGAAAAGTTTTCTTTTTGTTGTCCACATTGATATTTCAATTTTATCTTTTAAATATTTTTAAAATTAAAATAATTATTTTATTAATATTATCTTTTAAGTGATCATTTGTTTAATTTAATCATTGTTTTATTTGACTGTTTTTTTTAAACTTAATCATTATAAATGAAAATTAATTATAGTAATTATAAAAATGATTTATATTTAATTTTATAATTATAATAATAACAATAATAATAATTTTATTATTTTTTATTATCATAAAAAAATAAATACACTGTTTTTACTAGTTTATATAAAAAATTTGGTTGAATTATTCATTTGGTCCATTTTTTCGTCTAAATATGTCAAGTTGGTCTTCTAGTTTTTTTAGTCTCAATTTGATCCGATTTTTTATAAAAGGATGCAATTTTGTCTTTGTTCATTAAATTTTTTGAATCGGATCAAGATTTTTTTCATCAAAATTAAACTTGTGAATAAGGATGATTTACTTTGTTGATGTAGTTGACATAATTTGATGAAAATTTTTTGCTCTGCTTGCATCAGTTTTTAAAGGATCGAGACCAAATTAAAATTAGAAAAGACTAGAGCACCAACTTAATATTTTTAAACAAAAAAATTAAATTAAATAAATAATTCAACCAAAATTTTAATAACATATTGTATTAGATAAAGATCCATCATTGCATACACTAACTATTTAATATGAAGTTAAAAAAAAAATTGTATTTTTCTGAATATTTTGAGAAAACTTTAAAAAATATATATAATTAATAAAAAATTGTAATTTAAAAAAAATTAAAACAATATATTCTAAGCAAACTATGATTTACTAATAAAATTAAAATATAAATACACAAATACAAAATAAATAATAAAAACCATCCCAACCACAGAAAAGTAGAGTTCTAGGTTGGCTTTTTCGGTAGGTCTCTGTTGAGTTTGATTATAAAGTATCTTAGAAATTGCATTATACATCCCGCGTTTGCTTCGACTGATATTTAACCTAATAGAGTGCAATTTTTATTCCCAATCTGAGTTTACAAATTACAGTCACAAATAGTTGGATTTTATTTTAACAGTTGTGTTAGGATTATATTAGAAGGATTATATAATTCATAAAATGCTAACTTTCTCTGTTGAATGAACAGATCCAATAAGAAAATGGAATGAAATAGACAACGACTGAAGAGCTAATAGTTTAGAAAAATAGATAGGAGAGATAAAAATATTTGTGATCCTTCTAAGTATTCGTCGATAAAATACGTGATGAATAATTATAAAAAATAAATAATAATTTTAGATCCTTAGTATATTAGTAACTGATATTTATTTACTTTAAATATGAATTATTTGTGTTTTAATTTATAAATATTTATAGTAAAGTTTATGTAAATAGTTGTGGAATATTGACCATAACTGATAGTCAATGACAGGAGATAAGAAGGTAAGATGAGAGAAATTATTAAAAGGAAAATTGGTGTTGATAATTATTGATACTAACAAAAAAATGTCTTTTTCATAATTGACGTTTATAATTATAAACAAATATTGGACAAGAAATTTCAAACGAAATTGTTAGGAAACATGTACATGCCGAACAAATATTTTCTCAATGACCGTATATATCTTGGGAGTTATTTCACATTCCAAGCATTTTTAAGAAAACAAAATTAATACGAATAACTCATTTATCTCAAATTCATACAATTTTAATCATTCTCAATAAACATTATCGTACCGTACAAAACATAAACCCTATGCGGTTTTACAAAACTTTCTTAATCCAAGTTAAGAAAAAGACGAAAGAAGAACTTAATCCAAAATACATTTTTCAAAAATTTAAAAAGAGATATTAAAATTTCTTTTTAAAAAAGTAATGATTTCTCGGTAATGAAATTTGAATAATTAATTTTTTTTGTACTCAACATTTTATTCTTCTCAGGTATATATGATTTATGTCAATGCAGTACACGCGCTGTCAAAACCAAGTCACAGTTAGCTCTGGAAATCTCAGTGCAGCAGTGAAGTGATTCTGCAAAATTCACAATCCAAAAGTTAAGACAAAACTCTCATCTCAGTAATTTTGGTAAATGGGTCTAAAATATGGACGTATCTTTTTTTTGTTAGATTTTTCTTTATTTGTTCGGCCATTGAAAAGAAAAGTGGTATGGAAAAGAAGAATAGCGGTGTAGAATGCAAAACCAAATCGGGCTGTATATTTACCCTTTCCTTTTTTTATTTCTTTTCTATTATCATTTTTTAAGTAATTTTCTAATTTCTAATTAGTTAAAACTTTTAAATTTTAAAGAAACTTTACTTCACCGTTTTTATTAAATAAACAACTATATATATATATATATATATATATATATATATATATATATATATATATATATATATATATATTATATATTTTCAAAAATAAGTGTTATTTATTCAGACAATCGAGTGTTGACATATTATAAAAAAATAAAAAAGAATAAATTAAAATTATTGTAAGATAATATTTTAAATATAGTAATTTAAGTAAAATAAAATGTTTACAAATTAACTATAAATATTTATACATTATAAAATACAATTTTTATGTATTTCATTTTGTATAAAAGTAATAATAGAACAACTAATAACTATAAACTTAAAATAATTGAAAAATAAGTGCACAAAATAAATTATTGAAATAAAATTAAATTAAATTTTATATAGAAACGATTACTAAAATTTAGTAAAAAGTATTAAGATTCGAATATTAAGTAAAAATAATTTTTTTGTCGAGATCGACCATCGAATGTCAATTAGCTGGACAGCGTAATAAGTACGACATACTTTCTCAGTTTTGTTCAAATAGTCAAATTTGGTGATAAGATAATTTCAAAAGTTCTTAACATTCTTCTACATGTCCCCTTCTTTCGTTGCTCAACTGATCTTCAAACACAAATATTAAAAGGAAAATAATTTTTGAATTATAAATTTTGGTAACTTTATCTTAAAATTTTATGTGTCATTAATTTTTTTATTTTTTTTTATTCTCAATATTCAAAAATTATTTAAAAGATAACACGTCATTGTAAAAAAAAAAAAATTGTCGAGTAATATATCTCGATACTTAGTATATCCCAATAAAAAACAACCATGTCCAAAAACTATACACACATACCTCCTCTTTAATATTCTGTCTTCCCTCTCACCTATTCCGCAGAGCATCTGCACAGACTTAACAATGTTCCTTTGGAATATGAGCATCATACAATTGTTGTTTGTTAAGAAAATTGCTGATTGTGCTAACCCCAAACCCTCTTAACTGCACCTCTATGTATTTTGATGACAATGCCAGTGTTGCTACTGTAACCTTAAATTTTAGCATTGGTTGTTGTTTGGCACGACTGGTTAGAAAGCGAGAACATTCTTGGTTGTACATCAGATACACATGATCCGACTTAATACTATGATGTGGTCGGTCTAAATACACGATCACACTGTCATCACCTTCATCTTCACCTTCAGTACTCACCTTCAATTTCAAAACCCTCTCCGCATACTGCACTGCCGGTAAAATGAAGCATAAAATGTAACCCGAGTGAGAGGAATGTGGAGCAAAACTTATGTAATCATCATCATCATCATCATCATCATAAAGTGTGGTCTTATGCGTCAACCATTCTGGAACTTGGCTTCCTGGGTACACATAAATAGCTTGAGCATCACCAGATGTAGACA
>Ga0209589_1013674_pt1 | contig 10495 bp, 7 predicted proteins | sample CowpeawhiteBW_FD_187525 | JGI IMG/M metagenome (GOLD analysis project Ga0209589, IMG submission 187525) | Root nodule microbial communities of legume samples collected from California USA - Cow pea white BW (SPAdes) (version 2) | ecosystem: Host-associated > Plants > Roots > Nodule | place: USA...
TTGTGTGATATTACTCCCACGAACTCTTGTCATCTTCTTTTGAGATGGGCATGGCTTCATTTTAAAGCGCTCAATCTTGATGAACGTTCCCTTTATTTTAGGCATGAGGGACATGAAATGAAGTTGTTCTTACGGGACCAAAGGTTGTAATTCACAAATCACTTAAGGGCTTCGGATGGTTGTTCTCAGCTGTTCTTCTGTTGCTTCAAAGGAATTCTAGGGGCGGAGCAGGGGACCTGCAAAAGACACTTTGATGCCTAAGTTAGCACAGGTGATGTCAGAGTATCAGGATCATTTAGTGCGTAATCAATGCATGGAACAGTGTGTTATTTATCCTTTTTTCCATGTGGGTCCTACCTAGGATGGGCTTTCTGGCCCAACATTCCCCTTTTTGGCTATTCTTGGATCCAGTGCTTAGAAGGGAAATTACCAGGGGGTCCCTTAGGGGCAGACGGGATTCGGTACTCGGTCATGAGGATCTCGGAGGGTGGATGGTTTCGCGTCGTTGGCCGGGAGGGTTGCGTCACACATCCGGGTTGTCTTGTGTAAGTATGCTTTGTAATGCGGGGTAGGCGGTCACCGCGGTGGTTACAGATGGCCGCGTAGTTTTGCACGATTGTCTTCTGCGAGTATGCGGTCTGCGGTTCTTCTGAGGGCCGTGCTCTTCTAGGAGGGCGCTGGGTGCGGCGTTGGAGGGATCTTCCATAGCGGAAGGTGATGTAGGTGGCCGTCGGCCTCGTTGGATGTTTCATGAGCCAGAGGGGGCTCTGTTGAGGTAAGCTGTTGGTGGGTGATCCTGGTGCCGCGTACCCGGACTGGGACATCAGCCTCCCAGTCTTGAGGAAACGTAGTGACGTAGAGACTAGTCGAATGGCGGCTTTTTGCAATTTTCATTGGTGGATTATGGCCGTGTACCTTATGGTCATACCAGCCTCCCAGTCTTGAGGAAACGTAGTGACGTAGAGACTAGTCGAATGGCGGCGTTTTGCAATTTTCATTGGTGGATTATGGTCGTGTACCTTATGGTCATACCAGCCTCCCAGTCTTGAGGAAACATAGTGACGTAGGAACTAGGCGGATGGCGGCGTTTTATGGAGAGGGGCCGAAATGTTTTGTTGGTTGGGTGAGGTGAGATTGAGTGGGGGTTTGGTTGTGTCAGAGGGTACTGCTGGGGTGTCAGGGTGCATTGAAGTGATGTGACGTTTGGGTTGTGTTGTTTGGCGTCAGGTTGCACTTTTCGAAGTGGTTTGGGCTTGGGCTTGCACTGTTTCGCGTGGGAGTTGAAGGGGTGCGTGATTAGTATTTAAGGTTCGTGGTTGGTGGGTGGTTCGTAGTCTTGGTTTGCGCTTTGATTTTCATTAAGAGAGATAGCGGCTTTGAGGTTGGAGTTTCTTGCGTGAAGTGGCCGTGTTGTTTCTGCAAAGGTATGTCGTCCTCTTCTCGTGGGTCTAATTCTGGGGAGTCCGACGCGAGTTATGGGGAGTTACGGTTGGAGTTCCTTAGCAGTTCGTCGGAGTCGTTGCATGTGGAGGTAGAGCGCGAAGTGCGTGAAGATCCACCTAGTGAGCATGCAGAGTCCTTGTGGCCGAAACGAAACGGGTACAGTTGGGTGGCCGAGGGCGTGAGGAACTGCTCGTCGAAATACAGATGGTCTCGTCTTCTTAAGTCTTGGCTGAATAGCATATACCTCTTCGGACGAGGTTTTGATCCGGATAGTATGCATGTGGAGCGGGTTAGTGCCGTGGAGTGTGTTTGCCATGGGAGGGAAGGATCGGCGGCCGATTTCTTTTATGTATACTCATGCATGTTTGTAAAGTTGCATGTTCGTCTCCCGTTTGACGAGTTCACAATGGGCGTCCTCCGGCTATTGAACGTGGCGCCTACCCAGCTCCATCCGAATAGCTGGGGTAGTTTGCAAGCTTTTAGGCTATTGTGCAAGACGCTTACGTTAGAGCCGACTGCTGAGAGTTTTTTATATTTTTATCTAACCAGACCGAGGGAGCCGTGCAGCTGGGTTTCGCTTGTGGGGAGGCCTAAGAGCTACGTGCTGGACGGTTTTACACAATCTTTCAAAAATTTCAAGGACGGGTTCTTTCGAGTGGGCATGAAGGCAGGTGTGCAGCCGTGGTATTTGGACGAGAGTGGTGTGGCGAGATTTCCACTTTACTGGACGGATTCGCCTACTAAGTGGGAGTTTGTGACAAAGGAGGCATTAGATGTGGCCAGTAGGCGTGTAGTAGACGTGTTGGAGAGGCTGCCGCCTAGGGCCCTGAGAAGTGGATTGTGTGTTATTATTTGACCGACGACCCGGGGCGGGATGTTTGTGGTACGTTTCCTTGTAGCCGTACTGGTTCGCGTGTTGGACTAATCTGAATATGTTTCTTTTTTGCAGGTGTGATGGCCCATTATGCGAAAAAGGTGGGGGCTTTGGAGGATTTGTTTGCGAAGATTAGGGATCAGCTGGCGGCTTCTTCAAAGGGGGAGGGTTCTTCAAAGGCGCCGCTGCTGGCCGGCCCCATGGTAGAGACAGTGCGGCCTGCGGCGAAGCGGCCTGCTGTGTCGAAGCTGAAAGGTGTGGGAAAGGATAGGAAGAGGCTCAAGGCGCTTGCCAAGACGTGGGGGGGTTGCGGCGGGTGGTTCCAATAATCTGGATTTGGGGGGGTTCGAGAAGGCCAAGGTGCAGATGAGGACGGGGGTGGAAATCAAGCTGACCGATCCGGAGGTTGCTATTGTGGAAGCTGCTGACCCAGGCTTGCTTATGAGGGCTTGGAATGAGTATATGCCGCGTCGGCTTGTGCTGGGGCGGCGGCTGTCGGCGATGATGCAGGAAGAGATCGCTGCTAGGGACAATAAAAAATTGGCTGACGAGCTGGCTGCGCTGAAGGTGCAGGTAGAGCGCGATCAGCAGAACTGGGATGATGAGAAGAAGAAGTTGGAGGCTGAGGTGAAGAAGTTGAAGGTTGGGGTGTTGACTGCGGAGAAGAAGTTGAAGTTGAAGCAAGTGGAGGTGGACGAGCTACAGGCGAGGAGGAAAGTAGAATCTGAGGAGGTGGCTGACGAGATTAGTGGTTTACAGCAGGCCGTGTATTCAGAACATGTGAAGGGTTTTGAGAAGGCCTTGAGGCAGGCTGAGTTTTTGTATAAGGAGGTGTCTGTCACCGACTGCCGTTTCAATGTGAACTTGGACATTTATGAGAACAAGATGTTGGACGTGGCGGAGATAAGCAAGCTGAAAGCCCTGGCTGAGGGGGAGGAGGCTGCGCAGGATGAGGAGGGGACCTTGGTGACGACTCCAGTGATCGTTGGTGGCGACCATGTTTCCAACGAGGACGGGCTGGAGGAAGAGGCCGAGGTCGAGGCTGTTGGTGGAGGTGACGACGTAGCGGAGGAGTAGACAGTGTACCGTAGTTTTTTGGGGGCGAGGACGCCGAAAACTTTTAATTTTGTGTGACTATAGGCTGTGATAGCCGAGGGAAACTTTCATTGTGATTAGTTTGTGGGTGGGTACCTTTTTGGTATGTAAATCCGAGGGCGCCGTTGTGGGCTTGTATGGTGACTTGATTTTGGAAATGAATGTTTAAAGTTTTTATTCGTATGTGCTGTATGTGGTATATTGCGATATTTCCTACACAATTGTTTATTTGTTCGTGCGTGCGTGTGGTTGATTTCATTGTAACGTGATATGTTTAACTGTTAATTGATTCGTCTAAGTAACCGTACTTTGTTCCGCTATCCAGCTTCTTGTGGTGTATTGGCATTCGGCGCTGTTAGTGGTTAAGGATGTTTGTTTTTATCCCAACTGGTCGGCATTTGTAGTAGCGGCTGGGATGCAATTTTGTTTTCGACTAGCAGCCCCTATTGTAGCTGTTAGGAATTTGATGAGGTTCGACCAGCGGCGCTTGGGTCAGCGGCTGGGAGTATTAGTTATGATCGACCAGCGGCACTTAGATTAGTGGCTGGGAACGTTAGTGTTAGTATCGACCAGCGGCACTTAGAGTAGTGGCTGGGAACGTTAGTGTTAGTATCGACCAGCGGCACTTAGAGTAGTGGCTGGGAATGTTGGTGTTAGTATCGACCAGCGGCACTTAGAGTAGTGGCTGGGAATGTTGATAGGATGCATCTTGAGTAATGGGTTCCTTGCAATATATTGGTGGGCGGATGCCTCGTTAAAACCTTCCTGGCCAAAACCCTCCTTAGGGAAAAATGCCAGGGGAGGAAAGAGTACATCCACTTACAAGCAATTTCTAACTAAAGTAAAACTTTAAATGAGAAATATTCCAAGTGTTGGGCAATGGCTCCCCGGAAAGCTTTTCGAGACGGTATGCTCCTTTGCCGACATCTTTTAGTACACGGAACGGACCTTCCCAGTTTGGTGAAAATTTTCCTTCGTGTTTCCGTGCTTTACTGGCCATCCTCCAGACTAAGTCGCCCTTATGGAGAGAGCGCGGCTTGAGCTTGGAGTTGTATCTTCGTGCGGCTCTAAGCTTTGCTGCAAGGTCTTGGATGCGTGCTTTTTCCCGTGTTTCGTATAGGAGGTCGAGATGGGTGTTCATACAATCGTCGTTGGATTGTGGGTTGTGGTATGACTGACGGAGAGAAGGTTGGCCGATTTCTACGGGAATCATGGCGTCGGTCCCGTAGACGAGGGTGTATGGTGCCTCGTGGGTTGATGACTGGGGTGTGCATCTGTATGCCCAAAGCACTTCAAGAAGTTCGTCCGGCCACTTCCCCTTTGCTCCGTCTAGCCATTTCTTGAGTTGGCCGAGGAGGACCTTGTTTGCAGCTTCTGCTTGGCCGTTTGTTTGGGGGTGCTCGACGGAACTGGTGATGTGTGTGATTTTCAAGTTACGGTAGAACTCGCCGAGGCTTTTGTCTATGAACTGACGGCCGTTATCAGTTATGATGGTGTGAGGTATACCGTAGCGGCAGACGATGTTCTTCCAAACAAAACGCTGCACTTGGTTGGCGGTTATAGTGGCGAGGGGTTCGGCCTCGATCCACTTGGAGAAGTAATCAGTTGCGACAAGTAGGAATTTCACTTGGCCTTTGCCTGGTGCGAAGGGTCCGACTATGTCCATTCCCCTCTTGGAGAATGGCCACGGTGAGGACACCTGGTGGAGCTCTTCCTGGGGTATGCGCGTTACGGGACCGTGCTTTTGACATTGGACACATTTCTTAGTGTATGCGGTGCAATCTCCCTCCATTGTTGGCCAGTAGTAGCCAGCTCGTAATATCCTGGCTGCCATGGTTTTGGGGCCTGAGTGATAGCCACAAACTCCTTGGTGTATTTCTTGCATGACATACTCGGCCTGTTGTCGTGTGATGCATTTGAGCAAGGGTCTGCTGAAGCCTCTTCTGAATAGTTCACCCTCGACTAAAGTATAGCGCGCCGCTTTCCGAGCCCATCCTTTGTCTTTGTTTGCTGGGGTTGTTCCTTCTTCTAGGTACTTGACAAAAGGTTCCATCCAGGTGCCGGCTGTGGTAATGTTGAGGCATTGATTATTCTGTTCGATGGAGGGGGTGCTCAGGGTGTGCTGCAACAGTGACTTGTATCGTCCCTTCTTCTTAGTGCTAGCGAGCTTGGAGAGGATATCGGCTCTGGTATTGTTACATCTAGGGACATGTTCGATTCTGAAGGCCTCGAAGTGTTCGATTAGGGCGGTTACCGTGTGGTAGTATTGCAAGAGCATGGCGTCCTTGACTTGATAGTCGTCGTTGAGGTGCCCCACTGTGAGCTTGGAGTCTGTTTTGCAGATTAGCTTCTTGGCGCCGACATCGCGCGCTAGATTGAGGCCGGCTGTTATAGCTTCGTACTCCGCTTGATTGTTTGAGGTTTTGAAATTGAAGCACAAGGATTGTTCAACGAGGATGTCGCCGGGGCCTTCCAGTACTATTCCTGCGCCGGCACCTTGGGGATTTGAAGAGCCATCTACGTGCATGGTCCACCAAAGGTCTTGGGTGGGTGGTTGGTTCTGGAGGTCATTGGTGAAGTCTACTAAGCATTGTGCTTTTATGGGTCCATGTGGTTCATATTGGATGTTGAATTCTGATAACTCGATAGCCCACGACGATAGTCGTCCTGCCAGATCCGGTTTCTGAAGGATTTTCTGCACAGGGTGGTCAGTTCTGACGATTATTGTGTGGGATTGGAAGTATGGTCGTAATCGTCGTGCTGCAGTTACCAACGCAAGGGCTACCTTTTCGATCATCTGGTATCGCGTTTCCGTGTCCTGGAGGATTCGGCTGGTGAAATATATGGGTTGCTGGGTGTTGTCTTTTTCTTGGACAAGGGCGGAGCTGAGTGCGCTCGCAGATGCCGCTATGTACATGATGAGGGGAAGGTTGAGATCTGGTTTGGTAAGAATTGGGGGTGTGGTGAGCAGCTGCTTCAAAGTGGTGAAGTTATGCTCGCAGGTCTCATCCCAAACGAACCTGGCGGACTTCTTTAGCAGCTTGATCATTGGTTTGGTTTGATCGGCCAACTTGGGGAGAAATCGTGAGATGGCGGTTAACCTGCCCACTAGGCGTTGCACTTCCTTGACATTTGTGGGACTTCGCATGTCGATTATTGCTTGACATTTTTCAGGGTTTGCCTCGATCCCTCGCTGTGTGAGCATAAACCCGAGGAATTTGCCACCGTCGACCCCGAAGGTACATTTCTCGGGGTTGAGTCGGATGTTATACGTGCGTAAGGCTTTAAAGACTTCGGCCAAATCTGTTGAGTGCTGCTTGGGGTTGGGGGATTTTACGATGATATCGTCAACGTAGACCTCCACCGTTCTTCCGAGGAGTGGCCGAAAGACTCTATCCATCAGGCGTTGGTACGTCGCCCCGGCGTTCTTAAGGCCAAAGGGCATGACCTTATAGAAAAGGTTGGCCTCCTCTGTGATGAAAGCAGTTTTAAGCTTGTCCTCCTCGGCCATGGGTATCAGATTGTAGCCAGAATAGGCATCAAGGAAACTAAGTACCGCATGCCCTGCAGCCCCATCGATTAGTCTGTCAATGCTGGGGAGTGGATAGGCGTCTCGCGGGCATGCTTTGTTGAGGTCTGTGTAGTCGACGCACATGCGCCACTTACCGTTAGGTTTCTTTACGAGCACCACATTTGCTAGCCAGGTTGTGTACTGGGCTTCGCCGACGAACCCAGCCTGCTTGAGTTTATTAGCTTCTTCGATTGCTACTTGCCTCCTGCTTTCGCCGAGTTTCCTCTTTTTCTGGGAGACAGGTTTGGCGTTAGGGAAGACAGACAACCTATGGGAGGCCACCTTGGGGTGCACGCCAGGGAGATCTGCTGTGGACCAAGCGAAGAGATCGACGTTCTGTCTGAGGATGTGTTCGATGTGGTGTACTTCATTTTCAGGGATGGTGGTGCCTATTTGGAGGAATTAGTTTTGCTGCTCTAGGGGGAGTTGTCGTATGTCCCCAACAGGCTCGACTCTGGCTTCAGAGGTCAATCTGGGATCTAGGTCGTCTCCCGCTAAGGTTGCTCATGCCTTGGACTGTTCGATGTTGTGGGTTACCAAGGGTGGGTGGGGGAGTTTTAGGCTTGCCATATAACATTCCCTTGCGGCGCGCTGGTCGCCGTGTATCGTGATTATATCGCCTTGCGGGGATGGGAATTTCATTGCGAGGTGTGGGGTGGACACGATGGCTCCCAAGGCATTGATGGATGGTCTTCCCAAAAGTACGTTGTAGGATGTATGGGCCTCCACGACCATGTAGCAGATGGGTATGGTCTTCGTTTGTCTACCTTCTCCAAAGGTGGTGTGGAGGTCGATGTATCCCTTGGTTGGGACCCTTTCGCCTGAGAATCCGTATATGGGTTCATCATGGGGAGTGAGGTCGGCTGGGGGTATTTGCAGCTTGTTGAAAGTTTTCCAATACAAGATATCTACGGAGCTTCCTTGGTCGATGAGTACTTTCTTGACTGCAAAGCTTTCTACTTCTATGGTTATGACCATAGGGTCGTCTTGATTGGGATCGGTGCCTTGAAAATCTGCGTCTGAAAACGTGATGGGCGGCATTCTTCTTATCGTTCTGCCGGATACAGCATGTACTGATTGGACAGCCCTTAGGTGCTTCTTTCTGGATGAGGACGACCTTCCTCCTCCGGTGAACCCTTCAGATATGGTGTTGATTGTCCCGCGCAGGGGTGGTCTATCGTCGGTTCGTCTGGGTTGCGGTTGTGTTGGCGTTCTTTGTTCTGTGTGTTGGGTTCTTGCAGGTTCTCTTCTCGGTTCCCTACGTTCAATTCGCCGGTCTGGTCGCCGCTCGACTCGCCGCTTGACTCGTCTATTATCGTTCCTCTCATACCGGAATCTGGGTGCGCATTCCCCTGTTTCTCTTATATAATGCTTGAGGTGCCCGACCCGCACAAGTTCTTCTATCTTGTCCCTTAAGGTGTCACATTCATCAGTTGTGTGGTCGTTGTTGCGATGGTAATGACAGTATTTACTTAGGTCCGCGTTAGGTGGATTTTGGTACTTTCTGGGTGGGGGGATAAGTTCGGCCTGCAGGACCTCGTCTAGTATGCGAGATCGAGGTGCATTCAAGGGGGCATAATTGGAGAACTTGGCAGGTCTCCGCTCCGTAGGACGGTTCTGTTCTCGCGGGGGGGGCTCTTTGTTAGGCCTTCTGATGTCTGTTCGGGCTAGGGGAGTCTGAGCGTTGCTTTGGTATCGCCTCATGTCTTCGACTCTGATAAACATGGCTGCTCTTTTCCTAAGTTCCTGCATGCTTAAGGGAGGGCGCATTGCTAATTCATCAGCGAAGGGTCCTGGTCGGAGAGAGGTCATCATGTACATCAATATGAGATTGGGGGTTAGGTCTTTGATTTTCATGGCGATGGCGCCGAATCTGTCGATAAAAACTTGGAGAGGTTCCCTCTCTTCCTGCCTGAGATTGAGGAGGGCAATTGTAGTGAGGTCGTGGCGGCGACTTGTGTCGAATTGGGTGGTGAAGGTGGTGGTAAGCGTGGTGAAGGAATCAATGGTGTAGGGAGGAAGACTCATGAACCACTCCAAAGCTGATCCCCTGAGTGCTACCGAAAACGACTTACACAGGACGGCGTCATCCGTAGAATACAAGCCTACCTGATTGGTGTAGATGGATATAAACTCGTCTGGGTCCGTTGTGCCGTCATATGTCACAGTGGGTGCCTTCAACTTATTTGGTAGGGGGGTCTCTGTGATCCCGTCCATGAAGGGGTGGCGGCGATTTCTCTTTGAGGCAAAGGAGCTATAGTTACCGCCTGTTGTTGGTCCGGTGGGTCTGTATTCACTTTCATCTTCAGTTGGAGGGATGTCAACTCTTGACTGGGGAGGGGGGGCTACCCTTGAGTTTGGTGGAAACTCCGCCCTTGACCGAGGTTGGCCGGGCTCCTCGGCCGCTTGGTCTTCTTCTATTTTCTGCCTAAGGCGGGAATTTTCCTCTCTCAACGCTTCCATCTCATCCGCGTTTCTTTTCTTGTATTCTGCGAATTCTTGCTGCATCCTGGCTTGGGCTTCCAAAATGCGGGAAATCTCCGATGCTGGTCCGGGGTCCCCAACTTCAACAGTCGGAACCACGGGGGGGACGTCGGCCGTTCTGCTTCTCGTGGAAACCATCTTGCTCCCTTGGGCGGTTGTTTTAGACCTGTGAAGTACTCTTCGGCCCCACGGTGGGCGCCAGATGTTCTTACGGGACCAAAGGATGTAATTCACAAATCACTTAAGGGCTTCGGATGGCTGATCTCGGCTGTTCTTCTATTGCTTCAAAGGAATTCCGGGGGCAGAGCAGGGGACCTGCAAAAGACACTCCGATGCCTAAGTCAGCACAGGTGATGTCAGAGTATCAGGATCATTTAATGCGTAATCAATGCATGGAACAGTGTGCTATTTATACTTTTTTACCTGTGGGTCCTACCTAGGATTGGCTTTCTGGCCCAACATTCCCCTTTTTGGCTATTCTTGGATCCAGTGCTTAGAAGGGAAACTGCTAGGGGGTCCTTTAGGGGCAGACGGGATTCGGTACTCGGTCATGAGGATCTCGGAGGGTGGATAGTTTCGCGTCGTTGGCCGGGAGGGTTGCGTCACATATCCGGGTTGTCTTGTGTAAGTATGCTTTGTAATGCGGGGTAGGCGGTCACCGCGGTGGTTACAGATGGCCGTGTAGTTTTGCAAGATTGTCTTCTGCGAGTATGCGGTCCGCGGTTCTTCTGAGGGCCGTGCTCTTCTGGGAGGGCGCTGGGTGTGGCGTTGGAGGGATCTTCCATAGCGGAAGGTGATGTAGGTGGCCGTCGGCCTCGCAGGATGTTTCATGAGCCAGAGGGGGCTCTGTTGAGGTAAGCGGTTGGTGGGTGATCCTGGTGCCGCGTACCCGGACTGGGACAGAAGTTGAAATTTATGACACCAAGACAAGCCAGTAAGGATCAACATAGGCTGAAGGAGAAAATAGAAAAAGAAAGAATAGAAAAAGAAGAAATATAAACTACAGAAGGAAGGGAAATTGAAGAAAA
>Ga0209589_1013675_pt1 | contig 10493 bp, 7 predicted proteins | sample CowpeawhiteBW_FD_187525 | JGI IMG/M metagenome (GOLD analysis project Ga0209589, IMG submission 187525) | Root nodule microbial communities of legume samples collected from California USA - Cow pea white BW (SPAdes) (version 2) | ecosystem: Host-associated > Plants > Roots > Nodule | place: USA...
AAGGCTCTTCTAGATTAAAATTGGACAACATGAAACTTTATACAATGTTGCAAGAGGTGTACATTGATGAAGTTAGTAATTTCTTTAATATTTTATTCAAAAATAAACTACAATATAAATTGGTAGTGATTTTTTATTTGTTTGTTTTTCAAGAATCAATCGGAGAAAGGGGACTTATTGATCCAAACAATAATTATTGTTAAATAATTATTTTTTTAAATATTTTTGTAAATACCAGCGGGTACCCGTCGATACCCGCGGATATGAAAAAATAGACGGGTACCCGCATAACGGATACCCAACGGATATGGGTATGGGTACAGGGCGAATATTTATTCAGCAGGTAGGGTACGAGGGAACTACTACCCGTACCCTACCCGCCCTGTTAACATTCCTATATCCAACCTACAAAAAAGTTAAATGTCTCATAATTCCATGATCCATACTAAATATATTAAGAACTAATTTTAATAATTTTTATAGATGAAGACATGTCCTTAGAAACACCAATTCCAATATGGTCTCTAGCCCGAAATCAATTTGGAGAGAAAAATTGTTTCCACCCATAATTGAGATAGAATTGTCTTGCATATCTTCCTCTCCATCTAATAGTCTCCATCTAATAGTGCAGGTCAACATCATTCATTCCTTGCTGACCAAGATGTAGTTCTTACAACCTTTAAGGAAAACTTTTGATTCAAAGTTTGCATTGAGGTACTAACAACAATAGAATTTAACTTAATTAATGAAAATAATAAGGGTATGAAAGATATTAATAACGAATAAAACCAAGGAATATTATTTGATAGCATAACTGGATAAAAAAATTCCATAGATCATATTTTCGTCTCAGGATAAAAATATCCGTGAAACATTTTACTATTAGCTTTTTGGGTTGTATTTATTCTCCACGAGATTATATTACAGAATATATTTACATTTTACTTTAACAATGATGTGCGTATGCACGTTTCATTTTAATACAATATATAACTAAAAAATTTAATTTTAAGTTTTAATCATATTACAATATTATTTTACTATACAACACCAATCTTAATACAATATATCTAGATTTTACATAACAATGAACATATATATTTTATTTTAATTTAATATATAATTATAAAATTTAACTATAAATTTTAATAATATAATAATATTATTTTATTACACTTTATTAATTAATTATATATCATATGTAAATATTAATTTTTTTAACCTGATAATTGTTATTATTTGTATTAATTAATTTAACTAAAAAAACTTATAATTAATGATTTACGTATCCAATATTATCTGATTCTTTATTTAAATATTATATTTATAATTATACATAACTAAATTATTTATTTAATTAAAATTATTATTATTATTATTATTAGTATTATTTATACATACATATGTTTCTATTTAAAAAACATGTTTTATTTATTTTTGTACATGACCATATTACATAATATATCTACTTTTACAAATTTTAACATCAATCTTATGTTGTATTTATTTGATACAGGACCATATTACATAGTATACCTACATTTTACTTTAACAACAACCCTAATATATGCATTTCATTTTGATGTAATATACATGTATTTGTATTTGCATGTGTTCCTGTTTCTATCTAAAAATGTTAACATCAATTTTATGTTATATTTATTTTGTACGAGACAATATTATATAATAAGCCTACATCTTACTTTAGCAACAACTTGTGCATGCGTATTTTATTTTAATCTAATATACATGTGTTTATATCTACATGTGTTTCTATTTAAAATTTTTAACATCAATTTCATGTTGTATTTATTTTATACGGGACCATATTATACAATATGCTTACATTTTACTTTAACAATGACGCGTGGATACACATTTTATTTTAATATAATATACATGTATTTATATCTACATTGGTTTTATTTAAAAATTTTAACATCAATTTCATGTTGTATTATTTTATACGGGACAATATTACACAATATGTCTACATTTTACTTTAACAACGACGTCCCGTGAGTACACATATTATTTTAATATAATATACATGTATTTATATCTACATGTATTTTTATTTAAAAATTTTAACATCAATTTCATGTTATGTATATTTTGTACATGACCATATTACACAATATGCCTCCATTCTACTTTAACAACAACATGTGCATATACATTTCATTTTAATGTGATGTACATGTGTTTCTATTTAAAAATGTTAACATCAATTTCATGTTATATTTATTTTGTGCGAGACCATATTACATAATATGACTACATTCTACCTTTAGCAACGACCCATGCATACTCATCTCATCTTAATATAATATACATGTGTTTATATCTACATGTATTTTTATTTAAAAATTTTAACACCAATTTCATGTTGTGTTGTTTTTAGGGATGACAATGCGGGCGACCCGACCCGTTTAGGCCCGGCCCGTATAAGGCCCGCACATCGCGGGTTGGCCCGTCCCGCCCCGTATAATTTATGCGGGTTGCAATCACTGGCCTGCCCCACCCCGCACTTGGCCTGCTTTTTAATTTTTTTTAATTTTTATGATAAAATTTTCAATGTTTAAAAATTGAGAAACTTTAAGAAGTTCACAAAATTAAATAAAGACTTTGGGGAGTTGGATGATGAATTGATAATTCAACAGTTTCATCATATTCATATTCATACTATGACATACACAATGTATTCTTTAAATTTTAGCACATTAAAAAATACATAATACTTGTCTTTTCCAATTATACAAGAATTTGAAACGTTAATGCAAGAGTCCATAAAAAAATAATTAATATACACAAGTGCAATTTTTTTTATGCGGGCTTGTGGGCCGGCCCACGGACCAACCTGTGCGGGCTGCGGATTTATGTGGGCTGGGCCACTACGGGCTTCCGAGCTCACTACCTTGGCCCACCCCGCGTTTTTTTCGCGGGCCTGCGGGCCGGTCCGACGGGCCAAGCCCTAATTACCACCCCTAGTTATTTTATATAGGACAATATTACATAATAGGTCTACATTTTACTCTAGCAACGACACGTGGATACATATTTTATTTTAATATAATATACATGTGTTTATATCTTTTTGTGTTTCTATTTAATAATTTTAATATCAATTTCATGTAATATATATATTTTGTACGGGGTCATATTACACCATATGTCTACATTTTACTTTAATAATGACTCATACATACGCATTTCAATTTAATATAACATTCAAGTGTTTATATGTACATGTGTTTCTATAAACATGAAACACAAGTGTTTAAATACAACATGAACATCAATTTCATGTTGTATTTAATTTATACAGGACCATATTACATAATATACCTATATTTTACTTTAATGATGACTCATGAATATGCATTTTATTATAGTATAATATACATGTTTTTATTAATATCCACATGTGTTTATATTTAAAATTTTTAATATCAATTTCATGTTGTATATATTTTATACGGGACCATATAACACCATATGCCCACATTTTAATTTAATAACGATTTGTGCATATGCATTTCATTTTAATATAGCATACAAGTGTTTATATGTACATGTGTTTTTATTCAAAATATTTAGTTTATACGGGACCATATTACATAATATACTTACATTTTACTTTAACAATGACGTATACATATGCATTTCAGTCTAATTTAATAATAATAATAATATTATTATTATTATTAATACTATTATTATAAATTGTTATAATTAATTAAATCGATAATATATTTAAACAATAAAATTAAGGGTTAAATATGTTTTTGGTTCCTCAAGTTTCAGTAAATTTTGGAATTAGTTCCTCTTCGAAACTTTATATCAATTTAGTCCTTCATCTTATTAAATGCATGAATTTAGTCCTTCTTACCAAATTTTGTTAAGTTTATTTGACATTTTAAATGCATTTTATGATAATATTTGAGTTAACATTGAAGCGAAAATGTGTTAAATGGTGTAAACAATTCAAATACTATCATGAAATGCGTTTGAAACGTTAGATAAACTTAACAAAATTTGGTTAAAAGGACTAAATTCACGCATTTTTAAAGATGAATGACTAAATTGGTCAAAAGTTTTGAAGTGGGACTAATTCCAAATTTTAGTGAAACTTGAGAGACCAAAAACATATTTAATCCTAAAATTAATTATTATATGTAATTAAACCAATAATAATAATAATTCAAATAATTGATTTATATAATAACAACAAAATTTCTGTTTTAAAAATTACATAACATAAAACGAAAAAACACGACCAGTGCATATGCACGGATCTCCTACTAGTTTTTATATAAAAGTTATAATGATGTAAATTTTAATATATTTAATAAATAATGTGAATTTTAATATAAAAATTAAATTTGATCTCAATTTGGAGAGGGACAAAATTGGTTGATGTTAAAAAAAATTGGAACCAAATTGAATAAAAATAACGAATATAGGGGATTGAATATAAAACATTGCCTATGACACGTGACACATTGTTGGGTTAACATGTGGACATTTAAAAAAATTAAAAGGAAAATGAAAATTATAAAAATATTAAAAAAACATAAAGTGACACGTGTAAGTCACTGTTCATGACCGTTAATGATTTAATCAATTTTTTTAACATGAATTAATTTTGTCCCTTTGCAAATTGAATATAAAACATTGACTTTAACACGTGGCACACAGTTGGATTGACACGTGGGCATTTAAAAAAAAACACAAAGTGACACGTGGCAGTCATTGTTCATGACCATTAATGATTTAAACAGGGTTAACAAAAAATGATCAAATTGAACAAAATTGATGAAAATTGGGACCTATTTGAACATAAAAACTAAATGAGGATTGATTAAATAAAATTTGACGAAAATTGGGACAAAAAATTATTTTAACCTTTTTTTTTATTAAGCTTAATTATAGTGATATAAAGATATTTCATATCTCTTTTGTGTCTCAATATCATATCCTTCAGACAAATGTAAAGCCCACTTTTATTTCTGCCCCTTTTATTTCTTAAAGGTTGCCCCAAAACTATTGGGCTTAAGGGCTGGCCCAAAGGGGCAACAAATCCTAAGTCTGCCCTAATGCTTCCATCCCCTCTCACTTTACAGAAATAGTTCATCCATTCCTTCTTAGAGCATCCGCAAACCTCTGCTAGGGTTTCACATCTCCCTTTTACGTTGAGCCAGAAGGACTCCATTAACTCGAGTAAGTTAACCTCTGTTTTCTTCTGTTCTATTCCTACTGTTTTGGTCTCGACTGAAGTCCCTTGCTAATAAAATAGTTTCCACTCTGGGTCCCACGTATCTACAGTTCATTGAGCCGATCTCGGAGCTGCTGTGCTCGCTAGTTGTGTGTTTAGGAGTCTTATGCTAGCTTATTTCCAAGTAAGGGAAGCTAGGGTTTCACGTTATTTCTATTTTATACGAATAATGTTTTGTGAAATATGAGAAGAGATTGGGAAAAACGTTAGTTTTTGGTATATTTCTGAGTTAGGGGTTCAAATGTTCATGAAACTGTGATATTTGACATTATTTGTCGTATTATGATGCGTCGCAAAGTCGCTGAGCGAGTGCCTTTGATCGCTGGGCGACTGTGTGTTTTTCTGATATGCGCAGTTTTAGTAAAATTGACTTTCCCGACTCATTAACCGTTGGATTGAGCTCAAATTTTGACATTTGATTCATAACATGCTATTTTATGGTTTGACCGGTTGGATCGTCGATTAGATGTCTGTAGCTTGAGAAATGTGTCACGCATTACTGCAAGAATTTTGATTTTGTGATAATAACTTTTCTTAGGAATTTTGGTGTAAGAATTATGGTTGTGGGTTGTGCTTGATTGTATGGAATTGCAGGTACTTAAATGTTGGCACTCATTTATTTAGGATGAATACTATTTTGTGATATATGTATGTCTTGGTATGCATTTATAAAGTATTAAATGAATGAATTTGCATGAGTGATGTGATTCATGGATTGTGAATGATGAACTTGGATAAATCTTGGCATGCGATTTCAATGAAATGGGTGGTTATATATGTGGTCATGAATTCGGTATGAACAATAATGTTACATTGATGACATGGTATTGGTATAAGGTGAAGTTCAATATCCCCGAATTGGGAAGAATGGGATGGTATGAAATCAACATGGAATATGAATGAGGATGGGTTACAAAGGATGGCATGAGGTGTTAAATGCATGATCAATATTATTTGTTTGTTTGGAATGTGATTGGTATGTTGTCAGTACGTAAATCCACGAGTCTCTAGGTGAGACTTCCTGGTGGTGCTTCAGTGGTCGGGACGTAATTTCATGGCCCCTGTTAGTAGGAGTCCATGGTGGTGCCTCATCTGTATAACTAGGTAAGGATTCAAGGTAAGGTTGCATCCTGACACTCTAAGGAGTCAGTTAGTCTCACCTAGAGCGGACTGACTCCTGTGGTGAGAGTAGTAGGAGATCTGAAATTCATTAAGGGCTAACCTTGTGGTGAGGAAAAATTGATTCATTGTAACACTTGTAACACATAGCTCGGAGGTGTGAAGAGGTATCCACCACAAACATGCTTAGGTGATATATGTATATTGGATTGTGATGGTATATCTGAATTGCATGATAAAACCATGTTGGCTCTAGCTTACCCTTCTGTTTTGTTGTGTGTTTCTGCTGTGTGGTTTTCTCTTTTGCGATGATCATCAACTTGTTGATGGGAGCAGATGCGAGGAACACACGTGATCATCAGGGAGGCGATGGTTCCGCTGCTTAGTCATCTAGATCATTCAACTCTAGGCTTTCTTGTTGGGTTGTGGCCCATGTACCAGCTTGACTCTTAGTTTACTATTTTGTTCCTGTTGAACTTGTATCAGTTTGATTTTGGCATCGTGGTATGCCTTGGGACTGCGCGGCTATATCTTTTGTGTGACGCTTTATTTTAATTATTTTTATTAATTAAATGGGGTATTACAACAAATATCCTCAAGACCTGCAAAACTTCCATTCTCAGCATCATATTCATCGGCAGAAAATGCATCAAAATCTGAACAAACAGTATCAAAACTGGTTGCTGATATATTAATGTGATCCACAACATAGATTCCATCAAAATCATGAGTATGAACATGGAAATTAGAGAAATCAGTAGTGGCAGAATTAAGCTCCAAAGGTGCAGTGTGTGAGAGGTGGAAAGCATCAAAATTAGGTGCAGGATCTTCTAAAACAACTTGAAATTCCATTTCAAAATACTGCATAACTAAAGTATGACTAACATCCTCAATAGGTGCTTCAAGACATGTTTTAGCAGCTGAAAAATCAGTATGAGAATCAAAATCAGGAGCTACAACTACTAATGCTTCTTTGGTTATTGCTTCCTTCACTGATTGACCAAGACTTGTCTCAGATTCCCTCATTTCTAGCTTTTTCATTGCTGCCACTAATTGAGCCATTTGATTGCTCAAGTCTTGAACTTCTGAAACTAAACTACCTTTCTGTAATTGATCAAAGAATGGTCCATCCATCTATAAAAGCTGCTGAAAGTATGGCTGCTCAAATTGGGACTTATAAACTTGGTTGCAATATGGCTCTGCATACTGTTGGGACTGACTGACATTTCCCTGTTGATCTGGTGTACCAAATGGTTCCCAACATGGTTGTGATTAGGGCTGGGCATAGTTAATTAAATTGTACTGAACTTTAGATTATCTGTACTAAATGAAACTAAAATAATTGAACCATATGCAATAAAATCTGAACTGAACTATTATACAGTTCAGTTTTAAAAAACTGAACCCCTCAAAATTAAGTTCAGTTAACTGTTTAGAAACTGTTATCTAATAATAGAAACTCTGTCCAATTCACAATTGACCATTGTCTCGCTGTTCACCACGTTCTCTCTGTTGTCCGCTACTGCTCTTTGTGCCATTGACGACGTAAGATTCAACTTCACTTATTTTTGTCGATCTAACTTCTTCTTGCGAGAACATTTGCTTTTTCGTTTGCAGCACCAATTTAATTTCTGAAATTTCAACTTTACTCTTTTCCTTTCCAAAGAAAATTTACATTTTAGGGTTTTTTTTTTTGAGATAGCAGAGACCCAATAACTGTACTTCTTTGTTTCACTACTCTACTTACTTCATCTCAAAATTGATTCCAATTGGAACCTAACAGTGTTTAGGAAATGGCTTAGACTAGTATAAGCTACATAGTCTTCCTAAACTTTTTGGAATATCTCTCGTATTTCCTTCATAAATGTTAACTATTCAAGAATAACATTTCATTTGGGAAATAACATTATTGCTTCATTTGTTTAACATGATATAACAGAGATTACTGGTGTGGTGCTTTCCTTTGACCCTAAGCCAATCAAGGTTAAAATTTACATTTTCTCTCACTTGGTGATTTGCTAGATTAAACATGTAATTTATTTTCCTAGTGGCTATTAGTTAAACATGTCATTTATTGCTCTGTATATGGGATAAAGTAAGAAGAAATAGTAGAATCACTAAATCTTAGAGGAAAGTGGAAACATATATTGTCTTTTGGCGTCTTTTGTTCACCTTTGAAAATTGATTCAAGTTTTGGCGTCTTTTGTTCTCATCACTGCACAAAATTGTCACACAAGTCAGGCCCTTCATCTAATTTATATTATTTTAATGAGTGGAAAGAGAGAACAAAGCTGAGGCTATCTCTACATCTGTTCCGAGTCATGTTTCACCACAACTAGAGACAACATCCGCATGGTTTAGTTATCACAAAAATGGGAGCATTATACTTGAACACCATAAGAAATTAATAACAAAAGTTTCTAATGAAATTTATGATGTTTCTTCATGATGGAGGCAATCTCAAATGATATGGTGTGTCTTCCTGCCACTAGATGCTCATGAATAGGGAGATAAGTTACTAGAAATGTTACACTTAAATAGGAGACTCCAAAAATTTGAATGTTACTTTTTGTGCAGAGTTGGAATGGCTTAAAGCAGTAGTAGAATGGCAAAGCCAACATGGTTTTAACGTGTGTCAACCTCGGAAGAAGATAAGAATCTTTGTATCCATAGAAGCATTTCTCGTAGATAATCTGGCATATCTCCTGGTGTGTTTGTTTACTACAAAATGATTAGGCCCACAAATTGTCAAAGGGTGTCATGGTCAAAGGAGAGTGAGGTATGAGTGCAACCCTTTTTGTTTTTGTTGTCATCATACTATAAATTTCATAAAATTATGCAACTGAAATCTGATGCAAGCACAATAATTTCCTAGTCAATAATTAATACAACTTCTGCATCTCTATTTCGTGCAAATAGAACTTCTGCACATCATGCAACTCTAACATCTAAGTTGGGTAAAATGTGTTTTAACACAATTTATTCCATAATAAATCATGCCACAATATGTTCTTTTAATACACGTACAACAACTTGAAACTAACATCAAAATAGTCACCCCTTTTATCTACTAACTTTTCTCCATCCTTTTCCATCATGAACCTATTTTCTTACATGTTATGAAGTAGTACTCTAAAAAAGCCTCAAGCATTTAACTCATTTTAAACTGTTTATTATATACTAAGTTTACTGTTTTTGCATTGTAGCATACTGGTAATTTTCATTGATATGTATATGCTTAATTTAATTATCTCCACTTCACCCACCTCAAGGGAAGAAATAATGAAAGTTTTTGTAGCTCCTTAATGGTTGGCTAAAAGTCAAACATGGTTGTAAATGAAAAAGTTATGTGGCTGGCTGAACTCATTAGTAGTGCAGGGTGTTGTGTTGCTGATTTCTTCAGAACTAATTTATCTTTCTACTCAAACAATTCTGACTGCTGACCAACTAAAAGGAAAAGGTCTTTGAGGGAATTATTAAAAGGGATCTCATGGTGAAATATACTTGGTAATTTAGTACTCTACAATTTTCACAGACTTGTGCTATTAAAAGTACTGAAATGCATTCGTATATATTAACAAACAAAAGAGTACATGATGCATTGAACTAATTCAATTCATTATAGTCTTTCAGGTATTAATCGCAGCTTTACAAAAGCTCACATATCTCGTTGTAAGGCACCCTAAAGTTAATTTGTAGCAGGGTAAGACAATCATCTTCTAGCTTTAGCGGTTCCCAAACCCTCAATAATTATCACACAGATTAGATGAATTTTACATTGCCGGAAACCGTCGAAACTCTCACACCAACTACTTTTGGGATTGATCCTTTACCTCCTTGTATGGCTACATTGTCAATAGAGCATAGTAAAGGTCAGTCAGATGTGTGAGGGCATTTTACCAAACAAAAACCTTATTATGAGAAGAAGGCTAAGTGCAATTACTGTGGTGATTTGATTAAATATTTGGCTGGAACAAGTGGGATGAGGAATCATTTGATAAGATGCAAGGAAAATCCTAATAGAGAAGCATTCAAAAGGCAAAAACTGTCATCATCAACTACAGAAGGGGCTAGTGTTGGCCCTTCACCAACTATT
>Ga0209589_1013677_pt1 | contig 10492 bp, 15 predicted proteins | sample CowpeawhiteBW_FD_187525 | JGI IMG/M metagenome (GOLD analysis project Ga0209589, IMG submission 187525) | Root nodule microbial communities of legume samples collected from California USA - Cow pea white BW (SPAdes) (version 2) | ecosystem: Host-associated > Plants > Roots > Nodule | place: USA...
GGGTGGGGAACTTAAACGAGTTAAGCAAAAGATAAGGGTGTTCGACCCAGACCGCTTACTTGGGGTAAGGGTGGGAAACTTAAACGAGTTGAGAGTAAAAACGTAGAAAAGTTGTATATTTGAGAACCCTTCATTTTATTTATTGAATAGGGGTGCCTCGTTAAAACCTCCCTGGCCAAAACCCTCCTTAGGGAAAAAAGACCAGGTGAGGAAAAAGAGTACACCCAAGGTTACAAGTGTTCGGCTCAGTGCAGCGTACATTTAACTGAAATAGAATTTGAGGTGCAATACATTCCAAGTGTTGGGAATCTCTTCCCCAGATAAGTGTTCCAGGCGATAAGCTCCTCCTCCTACATCTTCGCGTATGTGGTATGGGCCGTCCCAATTGGCGGAGAACTTGCCATCCTTCTTTCTAGCACTGCTGGCCATTATCCATACTAAGTCCCCGATGGCGAATGATCGTGGACATAGGTTTGCATTATATTTTCTGGCAGCTCGTTGTTTGGCAGCTAAATTGTGTAGCTGGGCTTTTTCTCTGAGTTTGGGTAGGAGGTCGAGATGCATAGCCATGTTTTGGTGGTTGTGGGTTGGGTCGTATAGTTCTCGGCGCAGGGATGGTTCGCCAATTTCAACCGGTATCATGGCGTCTGCACCGTAAACTAGGCTGAATGGGGATTCGTTTGTTGATGATTGAGGAGTGCACCTGTAAGCCCATAACACTTCTACTAACTCTTCGGGCCATCGGCCTTTGGCGGTATCTAATCTCTTGCGTAGTTCCACGAGGATAACTTTATATGCCGCCTCTGCTTGTCCATTGGTTTGTGGATATTCTACAGAACTTGTGATGTGCTTGATGCCTAGGCCAATGTAGAACTTGGCTAGCTCTTTGTCGATAAATTGTCGGTCATTGTCTGTGATGATGGTATGTGGAACACCATATCTGCATATAATATCCTTCCAAACAAATTGCTGAACTTGCTGGGCTGTGATGGTGGTTAACGGCTTGGCTTCTATCCATTTGGTGAAGTAGTCGACGGCTACAATTAGAAATTTCACCTGCCCTTTGCCGGGTGAAAAGGGGCCGAGAATGTCCATTCCCCACTTAGCAAATGGCCATGGGGATAGTATGTGGTGTAGTTGTTCTTGTTTCTGGTGAATAAGGTTGCCATGTTTCTGACATGGTTTGCATTTTCTGACATAATCCTGGTAGTCTGCTTTTATAGTCGGCCAGAAATATCCGGCTCTAAGAACTCTGGTAGCCATGGTGCGTGCGCCGGAATGATAGCCACAAATGTCTTCGTGTAGCTCTTTAATAATATATTGTGCTTGTTCTGCTGTGACACACTTGAGAAGGGGTTGGCCGTATCCGCGTTTGTAGATGTCATCGCCTATCATGTTGTACCTGGCGGCCTTAGCTAGCCAAGTTTTGTCCGCATCTTCAGGGGGGTTGCCGGTTCTGAGGTACTGGATATAGGGGGTGGTCCAGTTATGGCTTTGGGAGGGGGTGACGTTGTCAGCTGGGGCGTGGGTTAAATTTTGAAAAGTGTATGTGATGGGGGGCGTAGATAATGTTTGCTGTAATAGGGATCGGTGATGATTTTTTAACTTGGTGCTGGCCAAATTGGAGAGGATGTCGGCTCTGATGTTGTCGGTCCTTGGGATGTGTTCGATGCGGACTTGTTCGAAGGCGGATTGAATGACTGCACGGACCAGGTGGTAATACTGTAGAAGGATGGGGTCTTTGATCTGGAACTCGTCATTTAGATGGCCTACAGTGAGCTTGGAGTCGGTTTTGCACGTTAATTTCTTGACACCTACTTCGCGGGCTAGGGAAAGGCCGGCGAGGATTGCTTCGTACTCGGCTTGGTTATTTGACGTTTTGAAGGCAAAGTGAAGGGATTTTTAATTGAGGATGTCGTTGGGGCCTTCTAAGACGATGCCAGCGCCGACACCTTTTGGATTTGAGGAACCGTCTACATGAAGCGTCCACTGGTCCTCTGTGGGTGTGTGCTGGAGGTCGTTGACGAAGTCTAATAAACACTGGGCTTTAATGGGGCCATGGGGTTCATAGCCGGATGTTGAATTCTGACAGCTTGAAGGCCCATGATGACATGCGTCCGGCTAGATCTGGTTTTTGCAATATCTTTTGGATTGGGTAGTTGGTTTTAACGGTTATGCTGTGGTTTTGGAAGTATGGGCGTAGGCGGCATGCTGCGTGGACCAAAGATAGGGCCAACTTCTCTACCATTTGATATCTGGTTTCAGGATCTTGCAGCGTTCTGCTCACAAAATAGGCAAGGTGCTGCGTGCCGTCTGTTTCTTGGACGAGCGCGGCGCTAACGGTGTGGTCAATGGCCATGATGTATACGAGGAGGGGTTGACGGGTGTCTAGCTTGTGGAGGATAGGTGGGGAGGTTAAGGTTGTTTTCAAATTTTGGAAGATTTGTTCACAATCATCGGTCCACGTGAACCGGGTGGATTTCTTTAAGAGTTGGACTATGGGTTGGGTTTGTTCAGCTAGTTTGAGTAGGAAGCGGGAAATGGTTGTGAGACGGCCTATAAGACGTTGGACCTCCTTGATAGTAGTGGGGCTGCGCATCTCGATGATGGCCTTGCATTTTTCGGGATTGGCTTCTATGCCGCGTTGGGTTAACATAAAACCAAGGAATTTACCCCGGTCAACGCCGAATACACACTTGTCTGGGTTGAGGCGAAGGTTGTATTGGCGTAGCGCAGAGAAAACCGCTGAGAGATCCTCGGCATGTTGGTGGTGACTTGGGGATTTGACAACCATGTCGTCAACATATACTTCGACACATTGTCCCATTAGATGACTGAAAACCTTGTCCATCAGCCGTTGGTAGGTTGCTCCAGCGTTCTTGAGACCAAAAGGCATTACCCTATAGAAGTAGTTGGCATCGTCCGTGATCAAGGCAGTTTTGTGCATGTCAGATACGGGCATGGGGATTTGGTTGTACGCGAAATATGCATCCAAAAAACTAAGCACTTTATTCCCTGCTGCGCCGTCAACGAGTCGGTCGATGTTGGGTAAAGGGTAGGCATCGCGAGGGCAAGCCTTGTTTAGATCTGTGTAGTCTACACACATCCGCCATTTGCCATTGGCTTTCTTCACCAAGACTACGTTAGAAAGCCAAGTGGTGTACTGAGCTTCTTCTATGAATCCTGCATTCAGTAACTTGTCAGCTTCAACCTTAGCTGCTAGGCGGCATTCTTCACCAAGTTTGCGTTTTTTCTGGGATATGTAGCGGGCTTCTTTATAGATGGATAGTTTGTGGGATGCCACCAGAGGGTCCACCCCAGGTAGATCAGCGGCTGACTAGGCGGAAAGGTCTGTGTTGCTGGTGAGGATGAGTGTGATGATGACACGCTCGTCAGAGTTCAAACCGGTGCCTAGGTTGATAGAGTGGCCGTTGGGAAGCTCTAAAGGGGAGGTCTCCTCAATTGGCTCGAGACGAACATCTCGACCTATTCTAGGGTCCAGGTCTTCGCCTGACAGTGCGATGCCGGAGCCAGGTGGTCGCTCAATGTGGTTGGTTTGTTGAATAGGGAGTTGTGGGCGCAGGCTGGCCATGTAGCATTCGCGTGCCAATCGTTGGTCGCAGTGGATGGCAAGGATGTCATCGGCAGGAGAAGGGAACTTCATGGCCAAGTGGGGGGTTGAGACGACAGCGCCAAGGGTGTTGAGGGAAGGACGGCCTAGGAGGACATTGTAGGATGTTGGCGCGTCAAGGATGAGGAAGCGAATTGGAATGGTTTTGGTTTGGGTTCCCTCACGAAAGATGGTGTGGAGGTTGATGTAGCCACGGGTGGAAACTTGTTCGCCAGAGAAGCCATATATTGGTTCATCATACGAGACCATAGCGGTGTCCGAAAGTTGGAGTTTTTGGTAGGTGCCCCAGTGGAGGATGTCAATGGAGCTACCTTGGTCAACAAGGACTTTCTTAACAGCGTAGTTTTCGATTTCAACCGTGATGACCATGGGGTCATCTTTTTGGTGGTCGAGGCCATGAAAGTCGTCTTCTGTGAAGATGATAGGAGGCATGTGGTGTCTGTGGTGGGATTGGGTGATATGGTTGATGGATTGGATATGGCGGAGGTGTCCTTTTCTGGCAGAAGAAGTGGATCCTCCACTAGCGAAGCCACCAGAGATGGTGTTAATGGTGCCGCGTAGGGGGGGGGGGGTCGGCAGGGGTGATGTCGGTGCGGGCCGGTTTGGGTTCTTGGTTGGTGGGTTGGGTGGGGGGTCTGTCGTGACGGGAGTCATGTTGAGGGCGTCTGTGGTCGGATCGAGGGGGGTAGCGGGATCGAGAGGAAGAGGAATGGTCGTCTCTACGGATGAAACGGCGACAGTGGCCAGCACGAACCAGTTCTTCTATTTTATCCTGGAGTGCTTTGCATTCTTTTGTAGTGTGACCATGGTTGCGGTGGTAGCGGCAATATTTGGTCATGTTAGCGTTAGGAGGGGTGGTTGTCTTGCGTGGTGGAGGAATTAGGTCAGCTTGTAGGGCCTCATCGAGGATGCGGGAGCGAGCTACGGTAAGGGGGGCATAGCTTGTGAAGTGAGGTTGGCGGGGCTCGCGCGGGCGGGTATCAGGGCAGGGAGGTTGCAAGGTAGGGTTGGCGGTGGTAGCTGCATAGTCATTGCAGAATTTGGTGTGAAGGGTTTGCATTTCCTTCATGCGGACATAGTCAGCTGCACGTAATTTGAGTTTGTGCATAGAGGCAGATGGGTGAAGGTAGACGTTGTTGGCGAAAGGGCCAGGTTGCAGGGTAAGTGCCATGCACTAGAGGATCATCTCCTGGTTGAGGTGTGGGGTGCGAAGAGCTGCCTTACTGAAGCGATCTATGAACGCTCTGAGTGGTTCACCTTGTTCCTGTCTAATGCCCAGGAGGGAGATTGTGGTAGTTTGGTGTGGACGGCTACCAGCGAAATGGGTGGAGAACATGTGGGAAAGGACGTCGAAATTGTCAATGGAGTAAGGCGGAAGGGTTGTGAACCATTCTAGGGCAGGGCCCTTGAGGGTGGTGGGGAAGGCCTTGCAGAAGACTACATCTTGGGACGTGTACAGGGCGACATGGGTGATGTAGACTTTGAGGTGCTCGTCAGGGTCGGTTTCACCAGTATAGCGGTCCAGGGTGAAAGGTTACCACTGGGTGGGGAGAGGGGTGTTGGCGATGAAGTCGGTGAAGGGGTGACGGCGTCTGGGCTGGTGGGGAGGGAGCAGATGGGGTGGGATGGGATGAGTGATCATAGCGGGGAAGGTGGAAGTAAGGTTGTGAGGCGGGATATGGCTTGTTGGAGGGTATTGTGGGTTGTATGGTGGAACATGTGTGGTGTGTAGGGTGGTGGGTATGTTGTAGGGGATCTGGGTGGTAGGGAGGGTAGCGGCAGGGGTTAGGGCTGCGGTATGGGGATGGGTGGAAGGGAGGGGTGTTTGTTGGGTAGTGGTGAAGGTATGAGGAGTGGGGTTGTATTCGTTTTCTTCCTCTGTGGGCTGGAAGGCCGGGGACCTTGTAGCTTCAGAGGTTTCCTTGGATTTTCCCTTCAGGTTGGGATCGACTTTGATCTTTCGCCTAAGGCGAGAGTTCTCTTGTCGCAGCGCCTCCATCTCGTCAGCACTGCGTTTCTTCAGATCTGCCAGCTCTTGTTGCATCTTCGCTTGGCCGTCTAGGATGGCGGCCAGGTCAGGGGTGATGTCAGCAGGTCCTGAGGGACCAGCATCTGCCTGCTTGTTCACTATAGCTTTGCTACGAGTTGAAACCATCTTCAGAGAAAAATGGGTACTAAAGGTGTTCGTCTCGTGCCCTATGGTGTGCGCCAATTGTTCCTGCAGAGAACAAACAAGATAAGTTAGGCACAAGCGTCACCTTATCCATGTAGTCCGCTATCTCCTCAGCTGGTCTCGATGTAGCACACCTAGCCAAACTCGACCAAATAAGTAAACAATATATATATACCAAGGCAGTCAAGTATTCAGCCTAGGCCGAGTTAGCCCAAGTTTTACCAAGTTCTAACCTAAACATCTAGAGGAACAACCTGCACCTCATATAACCAACATAAGCCGTCAAGGTCAGTAGCCGGCCTAGACCGACTACTCAAGTAGATTAAAGCCTAGGCCGACCACTCCAATAAACTCAGTATAATGAACAGCCAAAGCCCAAGCCAAGGCCCGACCCATAGAATAACTAGACATAATTAATGCTCTATAAATAGACGTGGACCCCAGTAATTAAAGGTACATATTCATTACTCCATTAATCACTGATTTGACCTTCTGAGAAGCTACAAATACTAAGACACTGTAAAGACTACTTGACCAGAGGAGAACATACAATAACACTATTTTAAATACAATCTAGTTAGCACCACTTAAAAGCTTATCACAACCAAAACCGTAATAGGATGACCAACCAGAAAGAAATGGGTTTTAAAAGAGACTTTGGAGGCTCATCATAGTTTATTTTAGAAAATTTGAGTCCAAGAGTGAGTTAGTTATGCGTAGGGAAGGTATTAACATCTTAGTGCATATGTTTGAAGACGATACCTATAAACAAATGTACGAAGTTGATGTGGTTTTCAAAACGATAATTTTCCCCAAAACTGAAATAAGAAAAGAATAGACAAAAATATGGTTTTGGTCTTTTAGGCCAAACAAGGATTAATTTTGCTCTTACGTATTGTCATTCAACATAAAAAATTAGGGTTACATAGTTCTTTTAAAAATTGTTTGAAAAATTCTTTTCAAATATTTGGATTTGTTGGGAAACGAACCCGACAAGGATTGACCTAAGTCCTACATATCTCCATCCATAATGGAAAATAAGGAACCACGTAGCTCTTTGTTTCTTTCGTTTCTTTATTCTAACTAGGGGTGGGTTGAGAAAGATGATAGGGAGGAATGACAATGAAGATTATTGTAATGAGCATCTGTCATTGTCTTATTATTATTTTTTGGATGCAGGTTGAAATGATGTCGAGGGAATATGAAGATATGAGAAAGATGTACATTTTATTTTTGTGCAAAATTGGTTAGTGGCCGGTGTTGGAGAGGCCGAATGTGAGAAAGAATGCCTCCTTCGAGAGTTTGTGTATGATGATGATGATTCTTTGATGGCTGGTGTGGTATGATGTTGATAACTGAATAGAAAATAAAAGAGGAGTTATGTTAGTGTATATAATTCCAAGATGTCTTTGCAATCCTAGCTTGGGCTGGAGAGGGTTTGCTGGATGATTGCCCGGTGTTGGCAGAGTTCTTGGTGTTTGCTAGCTTGGACAGTACATTTGCTCTATCATTTTCCTCCCTCGGTACATGATGGATTGTGAACTCGTCAAATTGATTGGCAAGGTTCCGCACCAAATGATAGTATTTGAGCAGGGAGAGTTCCTTCGATTTGTAGCTTCCTATTACCAGGTTCGTGACTAAGAGTCACTATGGCAGCAAAGTTTTTTCACTCCCAGCTCCCGAGCCAGGCCTAGCTCGACAAAGAGAGCTACATACTCAGCTTGGTTGTTTTAGGCACAAAAGTTGAAGTAGATGGCATGTTGATGGACCTTGAAGCACGAAAATGGAGAGAGGAAGGTCCATGGTTGCAACGGAAATGAAGTTGGAATGGACGAGTGGATTCAAGCTTAGAGGCTCTTGAAGCAATGAATGTGAAATATAGAGGAAACCTAGAAGAGAATTCTATTCTAGGGAAGGAGGCTAGAGGAGTTCTTGGTAGAAACTAGTATAGCAAAGTGACTCTAGAGGCAATAGGTGGAGTACTCTCAACACTTAGTCTATTACCAATCCAAAGTAACCAAATACAAGAGTAGAATGACCCCATTTATAGGAATCATGGCTGGCCAAATGAAATGATAAATGTAGCATGAAATGAAATGGAGATGTAGCTTGTAGAAGAAGCACAAAGGTGGGTCGTGTGATGCAAATGAGGAAGGGATCTAATGCCATGTGACAATCACACTCTCCTTACATGCACAAAGGTGCACCAAGCCTTGCCTCCAAGCACATTCTCAGTCAAAGGGTTTAATTGGGCTTGTATTAGCCCAATTTGAAGAGTAAACAACAAAGTACTTAGTATTTTTATTCTAGAACATGGCCTAACATGTGGCCCAAAATGAAATCTATTCTAATGATCCAATAATGTATGCTCTCATATTTTGATGTCTTCTTTAGCCCATGATAACAACATATAAAGCCCATAATGAATTTGATCCTTTTGAGGCAAACCCATTTGGATCCTCTTCATCATGCTTCTAGTGATTGGGCCTCGAGGTGGGCTTGGGCTTGTTGATGCATTTGGGCTTAGGCTTAGGCAAGCCCATCTTGAAACTTGATGAGCAAGACATGAGTGGAGTAGTGGCCATGTGGCACTCTCCTAATGGAGAGGATTTGCTTAGAGTAGTGGTCATGTGTCATTCCGTAAGTGGAGAGAATTCTCTCATGTAGCAGCCACATGTCCACCTCTCATTGGAGATGATTTCTAGCTTACTCTCCAAGTTTTCCAAGATGACTCTTTTATAGGTTTGCTCATCTAGGTTTAAGATAACTTGGTGCTATAAATAAAGAACTTAGGACCATCGTAAATTGATTCATGAATATAGTAGAGATACTTTGTTGAGATGACTCCAAAGACCTCTCTTTTTATGAATCAACTTAGGTTAGAGTTCCCCTTAGTTGCTTCCTCTAGCCTCCTTCCTTTAGTGTTGGCCTAACCTCACTTGAGAACTTCTCCAAACACCATAGCCAAACCACCCCGTTCTCCTTTCTCCTAGCTTCTACAACTCCATCTATTCCAAGGAAGTCTTCACCATTTCATGTTCAAGCCTTCTCCTTTTGAAGATGGATTCATCATGTGGTATTAAGAGCTTTTATTGATCAAGCTTCTCTTCGAGACATAAGTTCATTTTTTTGTTTTCTTTCAATTTTCGTGTTTTCCATTAATTTCCTTGCTTGTCTTGTTGTTTTCTTCCTTTCACCTCATTGGTTATATGGTTCTTACCATTGTTCCTTTGGAAATGTTCGACCATTATGCCTAAGAGCTCAACCATGGTGAATTTATGTGTCTTTTACATTTTTGTTCGAGTCTTGTTCATCTTCTATTTCATCTATTTTGAGTCATTTTAATTTTCTAATCTATGTATTTTGTCTAGAGTCATGTTTAGTCCAATTATGTCTTAATTTCCATTGTTTTAGCCTTTCAATTTATGCTTTTTTATATTCTATTTTCTTGCAGTATTTTGCTTCTAAAATACACCTTCTCTTATCCCTTGGAGCCTTGTAAATGCACATTCACATCTATATAACCTTGGTCTGGTGGGAATTTTTCTTGTGCTTGCTTAATCACATAAGTTTCATTTTTTGTTTCTAGTGTGCTTTGTGTGCTTTTAATTTTCGCATTTGAATTCATACTTGTTAATTAGTTCTTAGCAAGTTCCTAAAGGTTAGGTTTCTATTGTGTTTGTTTCATGTTGTTACTATTAATTTTTTCTTCCTTAACTTTCCTTCTATCTTATTACATGTTACATGATGAAGCTTTGGTAGTGATGATTTTGTTTTAGTGCCTAAAAGTGTTATTATAAAAATATATAAAAGAAAGAAAAACAAACTAAAAGAGCAAAGAAAAAGTGCCCAAACGAAATGTGCAAAAAGATTAAGAGAAAGTGGCCAAAATTGTGAACTAGAATCATTACTAGCAATTGCATTTTTTTTTTCTTATCCAGTAATCTATTTTAAATTGCGCACTTATTTTGTTTAATTTATCATAATTAATTGAGATGTGAAAATTCAGAACTGTTTGAACTATAATTGTGTAAGACCTTCACAAAAAATACAAATAAAAAAAGAAGAATTAAAGAAAAATGTTGAACAATGAACAAATAATAAATAGTTGAAGTGAAGGCATGTGTTTCCATTTTGTGTCTGACAACATTGTGAAAAATCATACTAAAGTACATTTTTAGGCTATTTTCAATTAACCTTAATGAAGGTGGATAAATTCACTTGTTTTGGGTCCAATGTTGAGATTAAAACAAGCTTATTTGCAATTTATTACATTTTGCTTTTTGTTTTAATTTGTCAATCCATTCTAGCACTGATGAAGGATTATCTTGTTTCCTTTTAGAGTTATGAATATGGTGAAGTTGTTTAAGAAAGCTTTTTGAAAATTCCCACTGGATATTAAGATAGCATGCTATCTAGATGTGAAGGTTCATTTCTCAAGCTCATGAAAGGAAGAAGAAAGTTGGATTCAAGCTTAAACACACACGACAATAACAACACTAAAGAGCAAAATGAAAGAAGAAACAATAAAAATGGAAAGCATAGAAGATGAAGCATGGAAGAAGCACGCCACTCATAGGGGGGGATCTAAGCCAACCAAGCCCTAGAGATGAGTGATGGTGCCGCCACTTGCAAGCAAGATAAGGCAAAGGTGAGTTCACTTCTAGGAAGGAGAGCTCACGAAAATT
>Ga0209589_1013679_pt1 | contig 10492 bp, 8 predicted proteins | sample CowpeawhiteBW_FD_187525 | JGI IMG/M metagenome (GOLD analysis project Ga0209589, IMG submission 187525) | Root nodule microbial communities of legume samples collected from California USA - Cow pea white BW (SPAdes) (version 2) | ecosystem: Host-associated > Plants > Roots > Nodule | place: USA...
TGACAATTGTAATATTTATATGTAAAACATTTTATAGATATCTTAATTCTAATTAAATAATTTTCACTTGTAAAAATCATACCAAATAAAGAATGAATTATAAGATATCATCAAAATTTTTAAGCTGATTAAAATAACATACTATTATAAAATAATTATGTTTATTATTAGAATAAAATAGCACCAAAAAATATTTATATCTAGTAATAATAAATTTATTTTAAAGATAACAACTAGCAATATTTATTAAAATACTCACATTTTACCATATGTATCGAAATCTTAGTCTATACATTTAAACAATCTTATTTTATGATTCCAGTACCATATAAAATAATTATATTGACATTTTGAAACAACTTTATGGTAGATTAGTTCTTTCTAAATTATTCTGTTAAGAATATCTTACTTAAAACTCCTTCAAATATAAAATACTTCACACTAAAATTATTTATTTAATAATATTAAACAAAATATTCATGAGAAACATATATTTTAGTATAAATAACACAACATATTTAATTTAATATTTCAAAGGCAAACTTTAATGTAAAATACATTTAGCTTTGTGCATTGAAAAGGACGACAAGTAATTAATTCATAAAACTTGTATTATTCATTAATTTCACTATTTTGCTCTTTTGATAATAAGATGGTTAAAAATAAAAGGAACAACCGATAATAATAATTTTGTTATATAAAAATATTTTTTTATCTTTTAGCAAATCAATTTATTATTCTTGTACGCATAATTAAGATCATATTATCCGACAATATATTTAAGTTAAAACAACATTACAACGTATATTTTATAAATTACAAAAATTAATATTTTCTTTAAATTAATCATTCTAGCTTCACTACAACAAAAATGACTTTAGACAACACTAAACGATACCACAACTATAAAAATGTGGTCTAAACATAGTAAATGCAACACTTTTTTAGATGTGGCTTAAAAACAATCTTAAGCAACATTTATATAAATGTTACTTGTAAAAAGTATAGGCTAATCCATAAAAATGTGGTCTAAAATACACTAAAAATTAAAGTTTTTAGATTAGGAATATTCCCTCTCTCATTTTTTGACTGAAAATGCAAAACTTAGTTCAAAAAACGCAAAAATTTGAATTTTTCCCTCCCTTTGATTTTAGACTGAAAACGCCAAGAGTTCACAGTGTTGATAATGTGAAGTTTGGAAAAACACATACATCAAAATTGTTTCCTTTTATGAGGATTTTAAGCAACAATTTTAAAATTGTTGTCGTACTGAAAATTGTGGCTTATTACCTACAGCTACGCTCACCTAGACTACACCTAAAAAATTGTTGTTTAAGCTTTAGCCCACAATTTTTGTAGTTTAACTGACAATTTTGTGTTGTTGTCTAAAGCGGTTTTTATTATAGTACTTTTTATTTTTAGTGTCCTATAGAAATCATTTAATCAAATTTGTAAAACTATTAAATTTATGCTTGTGAACCCTACATAATACAAGAAGGGTAGAATGATTTATGACTATGATCAAGAAATTGTTTAGATTTTTCGGTTTGTAATTTTTGCCAAAATTTTTTATGTCAAAAAATAGCAACATACCTGGAACTTTGATTTTTTTTTTACCTATATTGAGAAAGAGCGTAAGCTTCAATTGCAAGGATTAATTGTTGATCTGTAAGTGGAGATTGAGCATAAATCAACCATCTTCTCATGATTAGCATATGTCAAAAGCTTCTTGTGAGTATTATGGAGGCGTAATCTGCTACATTGATGGGAGTGCTGTCGTTCTCATTCTCCTTTTGGTGGTTGGAGTTGTTTCTTCTATTTCTCAAGGTGGTAAGTTTCTTATGGTAAGTTTACCAAGCCCCCACGGTGGCCGCCAATGTTCCGGTCAAGAAAGGTGTAAAATAACCTTCAATTTAAAACAAAAAGAAAGACAAATTTCAACCTTAGTTAATGACTTACTTAGGCCAAAATCTATATGTCCCTTGACCATGGGAGTAACACTCTTATTTATAGGGTCCAATCGTTTACAAATGTTGTCAATATACATAATCAGATACTGCCTAAAAGATAGTCTAACAAATAACAACCAAAATATTCCCTAAAATAACAACTAAAAGATCCGACTATAAGATTTCCCTAAATAATAATTAGAATATCTTCCTTAAATATCTTCTCAGCTAAAATAATTACATAATATTCGTTAGCATTATCTCCTTAATCTTAGCTTCCTATAAGGAGGTTGGTTTGCTATCCTTAGTGACATTGGCTCTATTGCGATACAACTCTACACCTCCGCTCATCCTTGCTCAAGTGTCGACTTGATGGCGATGCCACTTCATATCTTCGTTCGTTGTTGATCATCTCTTATCATCGGTAATATATCATCCCTATTATCAGTAATATATCGACGCACTGTTTCTGGACGGGTACAAAATTTATACTTTTTTTTTCATAAGTATATCTATTTAAAAAGAAGGTTCAAGACTAAAACATAAACTATTAAAATCTAATTAAATATTGATGGACGTAATTATTAAAAGGAAAATCTACGATAATCAACTTACAATTAAAATCAGATTATGAAAAGACACATAATATTATATTTTTATTTTAAGTTGATAACAACATGTAAGAAATGAGAGCAAAAAAAATAATAAATTTGTGTTTAACTTCCTTCTTTTTCTCATAAACAAAAATGAACATGGAAAAGAGGGTACATAACGTCGAGCGCCATTATGTTTTTCTATGTTGAGTTATCTTGGGAAAGTTGGGATACCCATTTTTTAATCGTTAGATCAGGTTGAAATTTTGATAGCTCCTCCTATACACTTGATTCGTCACTTTGACCATTGCTATCTTTGATTAGAGGTTTGTGGTTAGAGTAATGCTTTTCATCATTTTGATGTACTTAATGGAAATGTTGTATTTTGAATATTATGTTAATGCAATAGAAAATAAATGATGAATTATTAACATTTAAATTTAAATAAATAATATGTGATTGATGTAATGAGATGAGTTTGCATTAAGATATATTATATGTACGACATGGTGTGATGATTTAAGATTATATGAGAATGCGATGAATGGGCTATAGTGATATGTTGTTCTTTGGCTATTTTCTTGAGACTCTACTTAATATCTTGGTAATGTTTATTGTGAATTAGATGTATATATGTGAATGAATGTTTGTGATGTTTAATGTTGAATGAAATGATAAGATGTGATTGTGATGTGATAATGTGAAATGTCTTTCAAGTGAGAAAGCATTTCACTCTAGTGTTAGGTGTATTGAGTGGGGAATCAAGGGAGATTATTCAAACTCTACTAGGTGTTCTAACTAACATAGAGTAAGATATCTAGTTAGTTAAAGTCAATGGAGGTTCCTATGACCAGAATTGGTTCTAAATGGGCATTTTTTGGTTATCATAAGTGAATTGACTTGGGCGGTTTTTGGTTACCATAAGTGAATTGACTTGGGCGTTTTTTGGTTATCATAAGTGAATTGACTTATCATATAGGAATTCTAGGAAGAGCCATGGTTTTATAAGCCAAAATATTATTGGGATCTTTATGATAGGTGTAACATCTATGAGGTTTGATTTATGATCGAATAAAATTACAATAAAGAAGTTTAAATCTAAAAACAAAAACAAAAACATGCCTGGTGGGACTCGAACCCACAATCGTTTGATTAGAAGTCAAACACCTTATCCATTAGGCCACAAGCACTTAATCAATAATAATTTTGTGGTTTACAATTATGATATAAATTCTCCGTTTGATGTGAAAAATGTATCATTGAGTGTTAGAGAAGGACTATAAATACATATTATATGTGATGGTCTATTGCTTAACCTAAAAAATTATAATAAAAAAAGTTATTAAATTAAACACGCCTGGTGGGACTCGAACCCACAATTGTTTGATTAGAAGTCAAACGCCTTATCCATTAAGTCACAAGCGCTTAATTATTCATAATATTATGTTTTACAATAATGGTATAGATCTTCATTTAGTTTTTCACATTTGAAGTCCTTATTATGTAATTTTTTATGCAGATTTGTTTCCGCCATTCGTACAAATCCAAGTATCTTGGAGCTGTCAATGAGAGAATAATTATGAAACAACAATGATATATTAAAGGAACATCGTTTTGGTGGTTAAGGATATTAAACGATTTAGCGAATATAAGTAGTGTAACATCCTAGCCGAATATTACTTATTGAAATAAATTTATTAATAAATAATCAAAAGATAACATTTATTCAATTGATTTCCCAAGACCCGGGAAATAAAAAGCTTTATTATAAGCACCAAAATGTTAAAAACAAAAAATTTAATTCAACCTTACATATCTAAATCCAAATTTAAATCTAGATTACAAAAAATAATATAATAATTGTAGAAACAAAAATATCCCTAGGCTGCTCCGCTCCGACGCTAAGTCTTACCAGCACCTCCGGCAAAATCATTTGCTCCCATGTAACAAGTTACATGATCATCGACAAACACCCTTTGATGATTACATTGATCAATCTTTGCTGCCACGAGTGTCTACTTGCCCCTTTGACTACACGCCACTACTTGCCCCTTTCCTTAGTTGGCAGCCACAATTCTGATTCTCTCCCCTTTCTAACCCGAAACTAATTTTAATTATAATTATTAAGATTTTTCTCTAGCCAAGGTTCGAGCACATTACCACACCATTGCCAAGTCAATGCATAACCATTCAATCAATTCATGTTTCATGATAATTCTTATAAATTTAAGATTATATTATCACTCATCACGATCAAACATATTATTAAAAAAATAACTCATCAATGACATACACAATACTCAAACCCAAGTCCTCTCCATAATAACCAAGTATTATCAACCATTTGAGTTAGTATTATTTCACATCATAAACCCCAGCATTAAATGTCATAAAGGTTCTCATTACCCGCATTTTTTAAATAATTATTTATTTAATTATTTAAATTTCTCTAGTCTTACAAGTAGAAACATCTTAACACTCTCATGTTCTAAATGGGTTGAAAGGAGAGGTGGATTTGATGTTGGTAGGGAGGTATAATTGAATTTAATTTATTAGATGTTTGTTTAGAATTAGAGCTAAAAGTAATGGGATTAACATTATCCTATTATATTATCTTATTACATTATCCTACCACAACTACAAATAATGTCCATGGTTGACAATGTTGTTGATATAATTGGTGCAAGACTTACAAATTGGTTTTTCCGAAATCATAAGACGTAAACAATTGAATGAGGTCATCCTTCTAGGACATAAGAATAGAGTGGAGTCAAAGACTAGGAACTTAACCAAATTTGGGAAGGGCTTGAAGCAATTTTTCATTGAATATGACCTTAAGGAAGGAGACATCTCAATATTCGAAGTAGACAATGTAGAAACAAAACCAATAATAGATGTCTTTGTTAATGAGTGCTATTGTGACATTGTTCAGTTAGTGTTTTTGGAATAATTCATATTAAGATGTCTTTTGTGTTGATGAATGTTGTTAGTTGTAATTGTTTTGTGTTAGAAAACAATGTCTGTAATGTGCAATGTGCAAAATTTACTTTTTATGTCTTCATGTAGTTCATATGAATGAATGAATGAATTTCAATTTATTACCCATATGATGTTATAATGTGTAATAATATTTACTTTTTGAACAAAAAATGAATGACTAAATTGATTAACCATTTATGGTTAGATCAAATAATACTATTCTATGTTCTGTACACCTCGTGAAAACCAAAATACTCCATGACAGTTGTAGTTAAACACATGTGGGGAGCCACGTGCAAATAAGTAAGGAGTTGATTTAGGGTTTGTGTACCAATTGCAAACTGTTTTGAAATTTTGAGACATAAAGTTGTACATACCCATTATAGACCTCATAAATGACATTGAAGTTCTTAGTTATAGCACAATAGTCAATTGCAATGAGTTTTAACCAAATAATAAAATGATAGATGAAGTGAAATACATATGGAATCATGTTCAATTAAGTAGAGAGTTGCTTTATGATTTTAATACAAATTGTGGGTAGTTCTTAAATTATGAGACACCATGTTATACATACCTAATATAGACCTCACAAATGACGTTGGAGTCCTTAGGTATAACATTATAGTCCATTGCAGACAGTCTTAACCAAATAATAAAATGACAGTTGAAGTGAAATACATATGGGGAGCAATGTCCAATTAAGTGAGACATTGGTTTAGGAGTTTTGTACAAACTATGGACAATTCTGAAATTATGAGACACATGTTGTTTGTGCCAAATATGGACCTCATAAATGACAATAAAGTTATTAGGTATAACACAATAGTCCATTGCAGCCAGTCTTAACTAATTAATAAAATGACAGCAATAATATGTGAGAATGTATGTGCAAATAAGGGAGGGTTTCTTTAGCGTATTTGTAGAAATTATGGATAGTTCAAAAATTATTAGTCAACATGTTGTACATCCCTAATATGGAGCTCATAAATGACACTAAATTTCTTAGGTATTCATTTGGCATTTACAATTACTCCACTAAATACAATTTATTTAAACTTCATATTCAATGTTTTATAATTTAAATGTCTCTTGTTGTCGTTCTCTTACATTACTATAGTCCATAATACAATAAATTTACACCAATAACTTTTAACTAATAAGTCATATTCACGAAGAACTTGTTGTTTTCTACTGTTCTCTCCATCTAATGTGCATTGATCTATGTATTCCTCCGGAATATGCTGAAGTTGTTTCTGCACAACTACATATTGTTCACTCACAACAAAACACAATATTTAAGCCAAAAAATGTGCAAAATGCATAACAGAAATAAAAAAAAATTCAAATTACCTTTTCCTTATGTGGAATCTTCCTAACCATTACTTTTACAGATCCTATCAACTACAAAAAAAACATAAATAAATAATAAACGCAAGCAAATCACATTTCTAACACAACGCCAAACAACAAAACATTACACCAAAAAACACAAGAACAAAGGAAAAATCGTCCCCAACAATTAAAACATACATGCATCAATGCCCTAACTACACACACCAACAAAACATTCCATACCACAACACACACTAACCAAAACAAAATGGAAAACACCAAATCCCAGCCTACCAATCAAAATATACATTTAACGTAAGAATGCCCTACCAATTTAAGAACGAAGATGAATAGGAAGGGTGACACTACGGATGTCAAAAATATCCGTACATGCAGGTATCCGCGGATAAAACCCGCAATGAGTAGAAACAAATATTAAAACTGGATACCCGCTACCCGCGAGTAAGAGTATTTTTGATACCCGCATGTTAACGGGGCGGGTACGTGTATCATAGTATCCGTACCCGTGGATACCCGTACCCACTAAACTTTAATTCACAAAAATGCCCTTATATATATATACATATATATATATATATATGTATGTATATATATATATATATATATATATATATATATATATATATATATATATATATATATATATATATATATCACATATATATATATATATATATATATATATGTATACATTCAAACTAATTTCCATTCAAACTAAACCTAAAAAAAAATTAAAGCTTCTTCTCTCCACTGCGTGGCAACTCCTTCTTCTCGACAACACCACGACTCCAACCCCTAAAACGCGTTCACCTTTTAGCCACCACCAACGACCTCCGCCGGAGGCTTCACCAGCGACACCATCACCCTTCTTTCCACCTCGTGCGAAACGTTGCTGCACCAGCGTCTCCTCCTCCGCTTCTCCAACGCATTCAAGATAGGGTTTGCACTGATCCCCTTCACGACCGCGAGGTCCAGCTGTTATATTTTATATAATAAAATTATATAAAATTATTATTCTCTATATAATTATTATTATGGATTAGCATTAATAATAAATTAAGTTATTCGTTAATATTAATTATTATATGGGTAATATATATAATTTTGGGTATTCTGATAAACGATCTGTGATGGGGTTGGATTGTTTAATAAACGGTCTGTGATGGGCTTGAATAATCAGATACATTTTGAGAGGTCCCTAGTCTCTGCTGAGGGGTTATAAAATTGATACCTATTAGTAAGTTTTTATGTAACAACGTAAAATACTCTTACGTTTGAAAATATCCATCAGAAAGATAATAGTAACATCTCATACTACGTGCTTCCATGGATCCTTCATTAGTTCCAGGTACACAATTTTTAACTCATACTTGAATATATTGTATTATTGTATCTTATACATATATTTTTTCTATCAATTGGTATCAGAGCTATCAAGATACAAAATATAATTATTCATTATTCTTTTGGAAAGTGTATCATAATATTGAAAATTTAATAGAGAGGATTAATTACTGTTTAAAACCCTAATTATGTTTAAAATCCTAATTAAGTAAACCCCAATAATGATAAGTTTCTCTCTCGGCAGACCCAATTTTGTGGGTTTTATGTTTGCACAGTGCAAACCTAATTGTTCTTGAAAATCCTAATCGGTAGCCATGTCTGCAAGGATCACGATGCTGCATCGGAGGTCGTTTTTGTTTGTGCGCGGTGGTCATCTTTTGTTCGCGGCACATATTTGAACAGTGCACAACATGTTTGTGCGCGGTGGTCATCTTTTGTTCACTGCATCGGTGTAGATCTTTTTTCGCACTGTTCATCGGAGGTCTTTTGTTCGCGGCACTTTTGGTGGCACATATTTCGCACCTTAATGGCCACGTGCACTATCCGTCAGTTTCTTTTTTAATCTTTCAAAACATTAATTATCTATCAATTGACCATCCTCACTGTACACTATGGCTAAAAATTGCTATGCATGATGGCCACGTGCATTAATTATCTTTCAAAACATTAATGGCCACGTGCACTGTGGCTAAAAATTGCAGCGGCACCTTAAAAAAAATAATAATAAAATAATTACATTTAATATTAATAAAATAAATAAATAAATAAAAATTAAATTAATAATAATAACAATTATTATTATTATTATTATTATTATTATTATTATTATTATTTCATGCATTATATAATTTATTATATTTTTTGTTAAGCATGATATAATTTTATATAATTGTTAACTCACCTATCGTGGGTACACTTGTATGAAATTTTATGGAAATGATATAATTCAAATATTTTTTTAATTAATTTGATATTACATTAATATTAATTATACCCTGTCGGTATTTTATTATTAATGTATTTTATTTTTCTTGATACAATGTATTTTTTGAATTGCTTTTGTGAATTATTTGTCTTGTACCCTATCGGTATTAGATTTCTTTTGACATGAGATGTGCATTGTATTTTATTATATTTTATATTTTGTTTTATTTCTTATTTATTATGATTCGGGACCCTTAGGCGGGATCATAGTGAATAAGAAATAATTTGATATCATAGGCATATTTTGCTGTGTATTCAGAAACATTTATTTTGTTTATTTACACAATAAGTGTGTATTAAATGTTTCTTTGTTATTTTGATACCAGCTTCTTTGCCTATGCCCTTGACTTCGGTCAAAACTTTAAATGGGACAAATTTTTAGGACTGGAAAGAATCTTTGGATTTGTATCTAGCAATTACCAACATGGATTTTTCCTTGAGAGAAGCAGAACCTTCAACTCTTACGCCTGAGTCCACTATTGTCCAGAAAGCTTCTCGTGAAAAATGGGAACACTCAAACAGGGTGTGCCTGATGGTGATGAGATATACCATGGAGAAGTCTATTCGACATAGCATTCCGGATAATGACAATGCTAAGGATTTTATGAGATCAGTTGGTGAGAAGTTTAAAACTTTTGATAAAGCTCAAAAGGGTCAATATCTGTCACTTCTTGAGAAGACCAAATATGATGGTGTCAGTGGTGTTCGTGAGCATATGATGAAGCTTGTGCACTATTATAACAAAATCAAATCTCTAAAGGTAGATCTTGGTGATAGTTACTTGATTTGGCAGGTTATGGAATCTCTTCCTTCTTAGTTTGATGTGTTGAAGACTTCTTACAACACTCAAAAGGAGGAATGGACAATTGATGAAATGATAGCTGTAAGACTCGGGAAAATTAAATAGTTATTTAATTAATTATTTAATTAGGACGGGTAGCGAGAATATTTAAAGCAATAAATGTGAGGGACTATGGTGTGGAAAAGTACTAGCTCATGTGGTTGAGAGTGCTTTCTTGTGTGTGAGGACTTGGGTTCAAGTCCTATGTGTGCCACTTGGGTATTATTTAAATTATGCGTTTTTGTGTGTTTATATATTGAGTGCGTAGGAATGATGATAAATCTTTAAAATTGTGGGAGTCATCATGAAATCTGGATTAGTTGAATGGTTTGGCCTTGGTTTGGTATGTGCATGAGTGTGGGTTCAAACCTTGTTGAGAACTAACCTATTTTTCTTTTTGCCAAATTTCATTAACATGAATATGAAGGGGTTTAAGAACCCTAGCA